>ENA-OPJD01000255-OPJD01000255.1-human-gut-metagenome-genome-assembly--contig:-NODE-255-length-9426-cov-1.660335_pt1 | contig 9426 bp, 5 predicted proteins | sample MGYA00241413_ERZ501656 | MGnify/ENA primary metagenome ERZ501656 (study PRJEB25962, sample SAMEA2042287) | human gut metagenome | biome: human gut; feature: human-associated habitat; material: faeces... | reverse complement strand
ACTACCCTTATATGGTACAAGGGGATACTGCTATATGGATAACAAAAGATGTTGTTCCTCAGGTAAAGCGTCAGTGGGCCAAAGGACGTTATCAGATACTTGATCGGACAGATATTTATCATGAAGATGGTTCTGTAAAAAGTCAGAAACAATGTATGCCTATCTCTAAATTTGAAGACCCTACTCGTGCTACGGTGAACGAGGATCGTGGAACACGGGATGCTTTTATAATCCGTGTGGCAGAAATGTATTTAATTGTGGCGGAAGCAGGAGCAAAAGCCGGCAAAGCAGATGCGTTGGCTTATATGAATATTCTTCGTGCCCAAAGAGCTAAGGCTGGCAAAGAGGAGGCTATGAAAGTTGCTCAAAGTGACATTGAGGATATTGATTTCATATTGGATGAACGTGCTCGGGAATTGGTCGGAGAACAATTGCGCTGGTTTGATTTGAAACGAATGGGAAGTGAAATATTTATCCGCCGGATAAAATCCGGAAATCCTGATGCCGGTAAAAATGTGAAAGCTTATCATATGTTGCGTCCATTTCCGCAAACTTTATTAGACGCCATAACGAATAAAGACGAATTTTTACAAAATGAGGGATATAAATAGGCTTGTAGGAAATAGGGTGAAAAGGTAGTTAGGAAAAATGGCAGCTATTGGTTCTTATACCAAAGTTGCCGTTTTTTTCTATTTTAACCTTGTATTTTATGTCTAATTGGCAATTTATCTTAGGAGGAAATCTACATTTGGTTATCTTTGTACTTGTTTGATAAATCGATGTAAAATGAGAAACACAATAAAGTTAAAATATATATGGTGTACTTTGTTTTTACTTCTTCATTGGGGTTTTGTCAAAGCACAGCCTATTTGTGTTGCACGCCAATATACAGTGAGAGACGGATTGATTCAAAGTAATCCGGCGCAGATTCTTCAAAGTCATAATGGTTTTATATGGGTCAGTACTTGGAATGGGGTAAGCCGGTTTGATGGACGCGATTTCGAAACTTTTCAGTTTGATTCTCTTTTGAACCAGCACATGCAGCGGCTGGAGAATACGGCCGACGGCAATTTATGGATGATTGCATACGATCGTCATAGCCTGTATTTATATGATATTCGTGAAAATAAGCTGATCAATGTTCTGAAACAGTATGAACAACATTTTAATACTCCGTTGCAAATAGAAAATTTGTATCCTTTATCCAAAGGGATTACTTGGGTTACTTTAAATAATGGAGGATGTTTCAGAATTTCAGATAAAGAGTGTACTGTTTCTTCAGGGATTCAGTATATTACAGCTATTGATGATGTGGAACTGGGGAAAGTCAGTAGGGTCTTTGAAGATAAACAGGGAGAGGAATGGGTATTTAGTGACAAGGGAGTTAGCATATTTGGCAAGCGGACCATTAGTTCATATCCCTTTTCTATGTTCGAAACAATGGATAATCTTGTTTTTCTTGCATCACAGAATGGCAGGCTAGCCTATTATGATGTAAATACCATGCAATTCAACATCGTTCCTTTTCAAGAGAAGATTCAGCATATAAACGGAATTAAAGTGTTGAAAGATAATCAGCTGGCTGTTTTGTCTGATAAAGGTTTGTACCTATGCCATTTCCCTGAACTGGCGATGGAGAAATATGATTTCTCTCTTCCGGGGCATGATGATGCGGCTGTGAGAAAAGTCTACCAGGATTCTAAAGGATTTCTATGGATATTTACCGGATTGCCGGGAATTATCCGGCTTGATCCGGAAACCGGAGTGAAACAATATTTGAATACTCCTTCCGGATACATGGCTTCTTCTCCGGAAAATGAACTCTTTATTTATGAAGATCCTAACGGAGTGGTTTGGACTATTCCTTATAAAGGTATATTCAGTTATTATGACGAAAAGAGCCGGGAGTTAAAAGTCTATTTTACACCGGGAAGGAATCATATACCTTATTCTCCTATTATTAAAACAACTTATGTTGACAAACAAAATAATTTGTGGATCAAATCCCAGCGCTCATTTATAAAAATGTTCTTTCCGCCCAGTCCCTATACTTATAGGGAGTTGGACAATTATTTTGATACAAAATCATTTCTGTTTGATAGCGACGAACATTTATGGATTGCAACAAAGAAAGGGATTATACGTATTATGGATTCACAGAAAAACTTGTTGGGTTATTTGTCGCCTGATGGGGAACTGGCTCAAACGGAAACAGTTTTTGCAGAAGGTGGAATCTATGTCATGCTGAAGGATCAGGCGCAGACAATATGGCTTGGCAGTAAGGAAAACGGATTGTTCAGACTTGTTCCTCGGAATCGTCCTTATCATTATGAGGTATATCATTATATGAATAATCCGTCGGATCCTTATTCCATCAGTGACAATAAAATATCATGCATTGATGAGGATCATAACGGACGTATTTGGATTGGTACTTACGGTGGCGGATTGAATTTGGTTGAGGAAAAGGAAGATGGGGCGATACGTTTTATTCATGCGGAGAATAATTTGTCCGGTTTTCCTATTAATCGTACCAACAGTATTCGTTGTATGGTGGAGGGACCCGGTCATACTATGCTGGTGGGTACTATAGAAGGTTTGATCACTTTTTCTTCTGATTTTTCGGATTACGAAAATATTCGTTTTTATCTTAACCTTCCTCGTCCGCAGGCGACTGACGGATTGTGTAGTGCTGATGTGATGTCTGTTTTACGAACGACGGATGAAACTATCTATTGTTATTGTTATGGAGGTGGCCTTTGTAAGTTGGTTTCGTCAAATTTATTATCTGATGAACTTCGGTTCCGGTCGTTCGGCAAAGAGACATCTCCGTTGGCTAGAGCCTTGATTGAAGATAAAAATCATAATATATGGATCGGCTCGGAAACGGATATCACTCTGTTTGATGTGCACGATCAGACTTTTGAGTCTTTTGGAGAAACTTTTTTCAATCGCTCTTTTAATTATAGTGAATGTCTTCCGGTTACAGACAGGCAAGGGGATATCTTAATGGGTACAGAAGGCGGTATGCTTGTCTTTTCTCCGGATAGTATCGTTAAGCAGACTTATGAAGCTCCTATTGTAGTGACAGGTATAAAATATTCGGAGGATAATTTGTCTCATGTATTGAGTGATGCGGATTATTTAGAGATCCCTACCCGGCGGAGGAATTTTACCATCTCATTTGCTGCGTTGGATTATACTAATTCCTTGGATATCGAGTATGCTTATAAGTTGGATGATAATCAATGGTATTATATAGGTAAGAAGAACTCGGTTAGTTTTGTAAGTCTTCCGGCAGGAAAATATCAATTTCAGATAAAGGCGACCAATGGGGATGGTATTTGGATGAACACTGTGAAAACGGTTACTTTACAGGTATTACCCACCTTTTGGGAAACCGGTTGGGCTAAGGCTTTTTATCTAGTTGTTGTCTTGGTGATATCTTTAGCTATCGGATATGTTTTTTTCTATATTTACTATTTGAAGCATAAGGTAAATATGGAACAAAGATTGGCGGAAATAAAAGTACGTTCTTTTATTGATATCTCACATGAACTACGTACTCCTTTAACCCTTATATCCGGTCCGGTATCTGAAGTGTTGTCCCAAGAGCCTTTGACTTCCCGGACCCGGCATCATCTTCAATTGGTTCAGAAAAATATCAATCGTATGTTATTGCTCATTAATCAAGTATTGGATTTCAGAAAGATACAGAATAAAAAAATGGGCTTGACTATTGAATACCGGGATATCATTATCATGCTTCATAATATAATGGATAATTTCCGGTTGTTGGCAACAGAAAAAAATATAAATTTTTCTCTTCAGACAACGTTGCCTTCTGTTTTTTTGTGGATAGATAGTGATAAGTTCGAGAAAATTATCTTTAACTTGCTTTCCAATGCCTTTAAGTATACACCGGATAACAAGTCGATTACCTTGATTGTGATGGAAAGCGGACAGTTTGTTTCGATTGCCGTAAAAGATGAAGGTATTGGCATCTCTAAAGATAAAGTGCCATCCATATTTGAACGTTTCACTACAGTGTCCAAGGAAAATGATATGCAGCCTTCATCGGGTATAGGGCTTTCGCTGGTGAATGAGTTGGTTAAAATGCTGCATGGGGAAATTCAGGTCGAAAGTGAAGTAAAGAAAGGAAGTGTATTCAAACTGGTTTTGCATAAAGGAAAAGAAATATATGCTCAGGATAAAAATGTTGAATATATATTGAACGACACTTCGGAAGAACAGGAAACGGTCTTGGCGGAACCGGAACAAAATGATAAAACATTTTTGCCGGACATGCCTCCGGCAACAAAAGAAACTTTAGTAAAAGTGATGGTAGTGGAGGATAATGCGGAGTTGCGTCAATTTATATGTGAAATATTGTCGGGCACTTACCGTGTTGTTGGAGTTGCCGACGGGGTGATGGCATTGGAAAAGATAGAAGAGGAAATTCCGGATTTTATTATTACGGATATTATGATGCCGCGTATGGATGGTATTGAATTGATAAGGCACATCAAGGAGAATGTCAATACCTGTGATATCCCTCTTATTATCCTTTCTGCAAAATCGTCTGTTGAGGATCGTATTCAATGTTTACAATTAGGGATTGATGATTATATACCTAAACCTTTCAGCAGCGATTATTTAAAATCGAGAATTGAGAACTTGATCAGGCAAAGAAAAGTGCTTCAGTCGGCTTTTTTGTCAAAGTATGGTGCTCAACCGAAGAAAGAACCTTTAGAAGCCGTCGCTTATCCTGTGTCGCAAATTGTTCCTTTGGACGAGTTGTTTATGCAGAAGCTGGTAGGATTTATGGAAGAGAATTACAGTAATCCGGGGCTGCGGGTGAATGATCTGGCAGAGTTCATGAATATGAGCCGCTCTGTATTCAATCGGAAAGTGAATGGTATCATGGGGATTTCTCCGATAGAATATATAAAGAATTATAGGTTGAATAAAGCGAAAAGTTTTATACAAAGTGGTATGTCTTTCTCTGAGGTCGCTTTTGCCGTCGGCTTCTCTGATCCCGGTTACTTTGGCAAGGCGTTTAAAAAAGCATTTAATCAGACTTTGACTGAGTATAAAAATAATAACTAAGTTCCGTTTTGTGCTGTTTATGAAGGTAAATAGCAAGAAAATACCTTATTGACGTAAGATTTTACCTTTGGCTCTCAAGGGTAAAATCTATCTTTGTGCTCATTGACACAGTATGAAAATGTTCCGGAAAACTTTTATGAGTATAATTTTTAAAACATGATAGGATGAGTACAAAATTTTATGTAATAGCTGTTTGGACGCTGTTAAGTTTTGTGGTAAAAGTAAATGCACAAGACAAAGTGGAATGTTGGGACCGGTTTGAGTTGAGTTTTAAACAGGTGACCAAAGGGAATCCTTTTGATACACGTCTTTCCGCTACTTTCGTTTGTGGAAAGGAAAAGAAAACGGTGGAAGGATTTTATGATGGTGAGAATACTTATAGGATACGGTTTATGCCTGCTGTCGCCGGGGAATGGAGGTATGTTACATCTTCCAGTATAGGGGCTATGAATGGTCGGAAAGGTACATTCACAGTGATACCTGCCGGAAAAGATAATCATGGCATGGTATTGGTGGACGGAGAACATAATTTTAAATATGCGGACGGTACCCGTTATTATCCGATGGGTACGACGGCCTATGCATGGACACATATGAAGGAAACGACTCAGGAGGCTACTTTGAAATCGTTTGGTGAAGCCGGTTTTAATAAGGTAAGGATGTGTGTGTTTCCTAAAAACTATTCTTTAGTGAAAGACGAGCCTGCGCTTTATCCTTTTGAAATAAGGAAGACGATAAAAGATAAGGAAGGAAATGAAAGGAAAGAATGGGACTTTGACAGATTTGACCCGGCTTTTTTTCAGCATTTGGAGAAACGGATAGACCAACTGAACCGTTTGGGGATTGAGGCGGATTTGATCCTTTTCCATCCTTATGATAAGGGAAGATGGGGCTTTGATGCTATGTCGAATGAGGTGAATGTACGTTATATTAAATATATTACTGCTCGTTTGGCTTCTTTTAGAAATGTATGGTGGTCTATGGCAAACGAGTGGGATTATGTAAAAGCGAAAACTGTGGATGATTGGAAGCTGTTGACAAAAACTGTGGTTGAGAATGATCCTTATCGCCATTTATGTTCTATTCATGGAGCGACGGCTACTTATTTTGATTATTGGATGCCTGAATTTACCCATGTCAGCATACAGGATGAGGCACCGGTACTGAGTTCTACCGCTTCTGCTACTTTAAGAAAAATTTATCGCAAACCGGTTATATGTGATGAGGTTGGGTATGAAGGGAATCTACCTTATCGTTGGGGAAGGTTAAGTCCGCAGCAGATGACTTGCTTTATTTTGAATGGTTTGTTGGGTGGAATTTATGTCACTCACGGTGAATGTTATCAGCAGGGGAACGAACCTATCTTTTGGGCGCAAGGGGGATCTTTAAAAGGTGAAAGCTGGAAACGTGTGAAATTTTTAAGAACGATTATTGAAGCTGCTCCCCATCCGTTGGAGATGGCAGATATCAGTCGTGACTTGGTTACTTCTACTGCTGGACCAGATTATTATCTGGTCAATATGGGAAAAGATGTGAAAGGTTTCTGGACTTTTAATCTGCCGGTAAAAAATGCGGATTATAACAAATTGCAAAAGAATAAACGGTTTAAAGTGGAGATTATTGATGTGTGGGCCATGACTGTCACGGAATATCCTGTGATATTTGAAACAACGGAGGAATTGGATTATCGTGTTTTTGATATACATCATCGGGGAGTAAGAATTCCGGATGCTCCTTATATTGTTCTTAGAATAACAGAAGTGAAATGATGGGATAAGCCTTCTGACGGGAGATGATTGATTTTTTTTATCATAAAAAAGGCTAATAGTTTTCGATTCTTTTTGTTTTAGCTTAAATTTGCGGTATAATTAACTCCCTAGATACACTAAAATGTTAAATACAGTAGAAGAAGGATTGGAAGATATTCGCCAAGGCAAAGTATTGATCGTTGTTGATGACGAAGATCGTGAAAACGAAGGCGATTTTATCGTTTCAGGAGAAAAGATTACTCCTGAAATTGTAAATTTTATGATTACTCATGGCAGAGGGTTGTTATGTGCTCCTCTGCCACGTTCACGTTGTGAAGAACTTTGTCTGGCTCCGATGGCAGAAGAAAACACTTCATTGCTAGGTACACCGTTTACTATGTCGGTAGATTTAAGAGGGTATGGCTGTACTACGGGAGTTTCTGCTTTCGACCGTTCGTCAACAATAAAAGCTTTGGTGGCAGGAAATCTGAATCCTTCCGAGTTTGCTCGTCCCGGACACGTTTTCCCTCTATATGGTGCGGAAAATGGGGTCTTGGAGCGTAATGGACATACCGAAGCCACACTGGATATGACAAGAATGGCAGGTTTGAAACCCGGAGGAGCTCTTGTTGAAATTTTGAATGAAGATGGTACAATGGCGCGTCTTCCCCAACTAGGTGAGATTGCAGCAAAATTCGGTTTGAAAATTGTTTCCATTAAGGATATTCAGGAATATCGTAAAAAACATAACCTCTAAATCTAATAAATATGGCACTCAATCAAAGAAGAGTAAAGATATTGCATCTGATTCGTGAAGACGGACATGCAAAAGTTCAGGACCTTAGTAAAATTTTCAATGTGACGGATGTAACGATCCGTCAGGATTTGGAAGCCTTGGAACAAATGGGGTATATCCAAAGAGAGCATGGAGGTGCGTTTCTGAAAGGAGTAGGGTCGTTTGCCAAGACCGGGCAATTGTTCAATCAGACTCATTTGGAGGAAAAGAAAGAAATCGCTCAGAAAGCTATTCAGTTTATTCAGGAGGGGGACAGTATAATTCTTGATTCCGGTTCTACAACTACAGAGATCGCAAAGCTTTTAATGAATTATAAGGACCTGACAGTCATTACTAATGCTTTGAATATAGCTTTGATTTTAGGTGAGAATCATGGTATTAATCTGATTGTTACCGGAGGTGAATTCAAGGCTCCTACACTTTCTTTGACAGGAAAAATGGCGGCCGATTCATTTAAAGATATACGCGCTAATAAATTGTTTCTAGCTACAGCTGGTATTTCTTCGGATATGAAGCTGACTTATCCTAGTTTAAGTGATTTGGTCGTGAAATCTGCTATGATAGAGTCTGCCAGTAAAGTGTATCTGGTGGCTGATTGTTCAAAAATAGGTGTCAGTGCTTTTGCTAGTTTAGGCTCGGTTTCATTAGCAAATGCTATTATTACAGATAGTACTATAACCGAAGAGGATTTTGAAAGATTAAAAGAATTAGAGGTCGAAGTTATCTGATTCTTACTGAAACAAAGGTAATATGGGTGATTGAGAATGTTGGAAAATACATTCTTGATCACCTTTTTTATCAACTTTGATTTTACTTCCTTATTTCTCCTTATTGTTTGCTTCTTTTTTTTATAACAGTTCTGTTGGGTACAAAATAGACAATCGGAGAGTCTTGTTTATATAGAGATATAACTTTGTTAGCAGAATAAATTAATTGTCCTGATTTATAGATTATATAGGTATTTATTGTTAATATAATCAAATTTATTTTCATTTTATTTCGTTTTGTATTGAATGTTTCCAGTTAAATTCCGTTATTTGCGAAAGAATAAGAAAGTAAATGATAATAATATGCAAGTTGAAACGTTAGAATTACAATCGGAAAAGAATCGGAAACGGTTGGTTGAGATTGTGTATAAAGCAAAAGCAGGACACATTGGAGGTGATCTGTCGTGTCTTAACGTGCTTACAGCACTTTATTTTGATATAATGCGTGTTTGGCCGGATAAACCAAAGGAAACGAAAAGAGATCGTTTTGTAATGAGTAAGGGACACTGTGTGGAGGCTTTATATGTTACTCTTGAGGCAAAAGGCTTTATTTCTCATGAGATAACCGATACTTTAGGTGAGTTCGGGTCTATTTTGTCCGGTCATCCTACTATAGAGGTACCGGGTATTGAAGTAAATACAGGAGCTTTAGGTTGCATTCTTTCTTCCTTCTTTTCGGTGGTGATCTCAGACGATCCATCTTTTCCTCCTGTCACGTTACTTATTATTATCTCTTAGCACTTCAAGCTTAAAAATGGGTACAAAAAAAGCACCTACAAAAACGTATACACGTCTTTCGCAAAGTGCTTTTTCTTCTGTATCTTACTATCTTTTTTCTTGATTTTACTTATTTGGTTGCTCCGCAACCTGAGCACGTATATCCTGTAACTACTGTCTCATCCCATGCAGCCTGCGTTACCACTGTCTCATAATGCCCTGTTGCATCATGATGGACAACTGTTGTCTCCGCATCATGATGAACCGTCTGATAAACGGCATCGTGATG
>ENA-OPJD01000247-OPJD01000247.1-human-gut-metagenome-genome-assembly--contig:-NODE-247-length-9513-cov-1.361493_pt1 | contig 9513 bp, 5 predicted proteins | sample MGYA00241413_ERZ501656 | MGnify/ENA primary metagenome ERZ501656 (study PRJEB25962, sample SAMEA2042287) | human gut metagenome | biome: human gut; feature: human-associated habitat; material: faeces... | reverse complement strand
CTGTAGCAAGTGAGCTCGACTATCTTAGCGTGCCTGAAAATATTTTAATTGACCTTGATATGCTTGACAGATACCCGAGAGAGCAAATTGTTCTTGTTACTACAGGCAGTCAAGGCGAACCGATGAGTGCGTTGTCAAGAATGGCATATTCAGACCACCGCAAAGTTATGGTCGGTGAGGGTGACTTTATCATCATTTCTGCCAATCCTATTCCCGGTAACGAAAAAACAGTCGGAAATGTTGTTGACGAACTCCTCAAAAAGGGCTGTAAGGTCGTTTACGAATCAATGTATGAAGTTCATGTTTCGGGACATGCTTGTCAGGAAGAACTTAAGATTATTCATAAACTTGTAAAACCGAAGTACTTTATCCCTGTTCACGGCGAGCAAAAGCACCTAAGAAAACACGCCGATCTTGCTATGTTCCTCGGTATGGACAGAAAAGATATTTATATCGGCGATGTCGGCAGCTGCATTGAAATCAACGAAAACTATATGAAAGAATTGCCTGCCGTACCTGCGGGAAAGGTATTTGTTGACGGTCTTGGAGTAGGTGATGTCGGAAGTATTGTACTTCGTGACAGAAAGCACCTCGGACAGGACGGACTTATCATTATCGTTGCATCTCTCGATGTTTATGACGGTCATGTTATCAGCGGCCCTGATATTGTATCAAGAGGCTTTGTATATGTTCGTGAGAGCGAGGGTTTGCTTGACGAGGTAAGACAGGTTGCAAACAACATTCTTGAAGATTGTGCAGACAACAACATTCATGAGTGGGGTATAATCAAGAACAGAATTAAAGATGATGTTTCCAAACTTATCTCACAAAAAACACGCAGAACCCCAATGATTCTTCCGATTTTACAGGAAGTATAATTAAAAATCTACGAAAGGAAGGGTTTGAATTGAAGAAGAAAAGTTTTACGACTATGCCGACATTTGTTATATTTTCGGTTGCAATGCTTGCTATGTCTTTTGCATCATACAGCTATGACCCGATGCTTTGCTACATTGAGATTGCCGTGTCGGTTGTAACCGCAGGGATAGTTGTCGTTTCGACCCTTCGCTTTCGTAACTATATAGCTACCACCGTTCGCAGTACAGCCGAGAAAATCAACGGATTTAATCCCGAATTTCTTGATAAATACAAAATTCCCGTCACGGTGCTTGGTGCAGAGGGCGAGATAATTTGGAGCAATACAAGGTTCAGAAAGCAGTTCTGCAACGGTAAAAATCCCGAAGGCGATATGATTTCGCCTTACATAGGCGACAAGAAAATAACAGATGTCGCCGACCACGAAACATTTGAAACCGCCTGCAACGGCAATGAATTTGTAGGCTTTGTCATCTCTACAAACGAGGGATATGTTTGTTATTTTGTGGAGAATACATATTACAGGCAAATTATGCGTGAGTACAATGCAACCCGTCCTTGTGTAGCGATTATTACTTTTGATAACAGCGATGACTTTTCAAACGAATCCGATGAAATTTATTCCGAGGTTTCTCTGAATGTTCAGTCGTTCTTGCAGAGATGGGCGAACGAGTATAACGCTTTGTTTAAGATAATCGGCAATAACCGTTATATGATTATCTTTAAAGAAACCGATGTTGACAAACTTGTTGAACAAAAGTTCCCAATATTACAGGAAATTCACGGCATAAAAGCGGGTCAGCATACCGCTACGGTATCTATCGGTTTGTGCAGAGGCATAAACTCTCTCAAAGACAGCGAAACCAATGCGAGAAAGGCGCTTGATATGGCGCTTGGCAGAGGCGGAGATCAGGTTGCTATTATAAGCAACAATATTTACGAATTTTTCGGAGGTACTTCCGCTACTTCCGAAAAGGTCAGCAAGGTGCGTATGCGTGTTATTGCAAATGCAATCAAGCGTACGATAAACGATTGCGATAAAGTTTTTGTTATGGGGCACAGATTTTCTGACCTTGACTGTATCGGTGCGGCTATCGGTATGCAGTCGGTTATGGAAAAATCTTTTAATCTGTATTCAAAAATAGTTGTTGATAAAACAAAAACTATGGCTGAAAAGCTGATTGATTATGCAGAGAAAAACATAGGAAAAGATATATTTATTACCCCAGATGAGGCAATGAAACAGGTTACACCAAAGACTTTGCTTATCATTGTTGATACTCATTTGAGAAATTCTCTTGAAAGTCCACAGCTTTACGATGCATGTAAAAAGGTCATTGTTATTGACCATCATCGCAGAGCGGTTAATTATATAGATAACGCACTTGTTTTCTGCCACGAGCCGTTTGCTTCGTCTGCATGTGAAATGTGCAGCGAGATTATCAGCTGTATTGATGATAAAGCAATCGGATATGCACAGGCGGACGCTTTGCTTGCGGGCATTATGCTTGATACAAAGAATTTTGTTTTAAAAACAGGTGTAAGAACCTTTGAGGCAGCCGCATATTTGAGGAGAAGAGGCGCTACTACAATCAATGTAAAGCAGATGTTCTCCGATTCAATTGAAACTTACCGTGAAAAAGTAAGCATAGTATGCGATGCAAAAATATACAGAAACTGCGCAATTTCAATCGCAAAGGGCGCTGACGGTGATGTAAGACTTGCCTCTGCGCAGGCAGCAGACGAATTACTCACGCTTGAAAATGTAAAAGCCTCTTTTGTAATTTATGAAAGCGGCGGTAAAATTTGTATTTCCGCACGCAGCTTTGGCGCTGTAAATGTGCAGATTATTATGGAAAAAATGGGTGGCGGTGGAAATGCAAATATCGCCGGACATCAGACAATGTCGGCTACACAGCTTAGTGATATAAATAAAGAACAGGCTCTCAAGATGCTTATCGAAGTTATAGATACAAATCTTGAGGATGCAAGTTGCAAATAGCAGAAAGGAACGACAATTATGAAAGTAATACTTTTGCAGGATGTTAAGGCACTTGGCAAAAAAGGCGACCTTGTAAATGCTTCTGACGGATATGCAAGAAATTTTCTTCTTCCTAAGAACCTTGCAAGAGAGGCAAATGCACAGGCTATGAATGAATATAGAAACGCTGAAAACTCAAAGAACTTTAAGATTGCTACCGAGAAAAAGCAGGCAGAGGGTTATAAAGCACAGCTTGAGGGCAAAACCTTTGAGATGAAAGCAAAAGCAGGTCAGGGCGGCAAACTTTTCGGCAGCATTACCGCAAAGCAGGTTGCCGAGGAAATCAAAAAACAGTATAATATCAACATAGACAAGCGTAAGGTTGTTCTTGAAAGTGATATTAAAGAATTCGGTTCTTACAAAGCCGATGTAAAACTTTATTCGGGTATTGTTGCAAACATTACCGTTAAGGTATCAGAGGCTTGATTTTATTTACGATTGCAAAGGAGGGGTGACAAATGGCGGATAATCAAATTTCAAGCAGCTACGACGGACTTCATATGCCGTACAGTCCCGAAGCTGAACAGGCATTGCTTGGTGCGATTATTCTTGAAAGCGATGTTTTTGATAAAGTAATTGAATACATCAAGTCCCCCGATTATTTTTATGTTTCACTGCATAAGCTGATTTTCAAGACGATGACCGAGATGGTCAACTTCGGCGGCAAAATCGACTTTGTCACATTGCTTGAAAAACTTAAGCAGACAGGTTCGTTTGACGAAACGACAGGCAAGACATATCTTTATGACCTTGTAAACAACTGTCCGTCAATATCCAATGCCGAGGCTTATGCGGAGGTTATAAGAGATAAATACAATATCCGCAGGCTTATTACCGCTGCAAGAGAAATCATTGATGACGCTACGGCAGGCACGGAAGATACATCTGTTATTATCGACTCTGCCGAGCAGAAAATCTTTGACATAAGACAGGGTAACGAGAAAAAGGGACTTGAGAGAATTAACTCTGTTATTATGCAGACTTTTGACAGACTTGACGCTCTCAACAGCACAACAGACGACAGTATGAAACCTGTTTCTACGGGTATCGGCGACCTTGACCGAGTAATTACGGGTCTTAATCGAAGCGACCTTATTTTGCTCGCCGCCCGTCCGGGTATGGGTAAAACGAGTTTTGCGCTGAATATTGCACGATATGTTGCCTGTACGGCTAAAAAAACGGTTGCTTTTTTCTCTTTGGAAATGTCAAAAGAACAGCTTGCCAGCCGTTTATTGTCGGCAGAGGCTCTTATTGAAGGTACAAAGCTGAGAATAGGTAAGCTAAACGATGAGGAATGGGACAGACTTATTCCGGCAAGCGATATTCTCGGCAAGTCGGAGCTTTATCTTGACGATTCACCGGGTATTACCATTACCGAAATGAAATCAAAGTTAAGACGAATGAGAAAACTTGACCTTGTAATTATTGACTACTTACAGCTTATGGGCAGCGGTAGAAGAATAGATAACCGAGTTCAGGAAATTTCTGAAATCACAAGAAATCTTAAAATTCTTGCAAAAGAAATGAATGTTCCCGTTATCACACTGTCACAGCTTTCCCGTGCAAGCGAACAGCGTACCGACCACAGACCGCAGCTTTCCGACTTGCGTGATTCGGGTTCTATCGAGCAGGATGCCGACATCGTACTTTTTCTTTACCGTGAGGGATATTACGATAAAAACGAGGACGATTCTCCGCAGGGTGCAGATCAAAATTCGGGTGAGTGTATTGTAGCCAAAAACCGTCACGGCGAGGCTCGTACGGTAAAAATGCATTGGCAGGGTGAGTTTATGAGATTTACAGGTACGGAGGACAGAAGTGAGTAATCCTTTTTTGACGGCTGTAAATAAATATAAGCTGATTGAAAAAAATGATTCCGTTGCCGTTGCGCTTTCGGGCGGAGCAGATTCGGTTTCACTTCTTCATATGCTTTGTTCTGTAAAAGAAAAATATAATCTTACATTATACGCAATCCATATTAATCATATGATACGGGGCGAAGAGGCAGAGCGAGATGAAGAATTTTGCAGAGAATTTTGTAAAAAACTTTCCGTCAAACTTTTTATAAAAAAAATAAATGTTCCGTCAATAGCGGAGAAAGGAAAAATCAGTACAGAGCTTTGTGGAAGGAATGTCAGATATAAAGAATTTGACGAGCTTTCCAAAAAGCTTAACTGTAAAATTGCAACTGCACACACGCTTTCCGATAATGCGGAAACGCTGATGATTAACCTTGTAAGGGGCACATCGCTTAACGGACTTTGTGCAATTCCCGAAAGGCGGGATTATATAATCAGACCGCTGATTTTGTGCGACAGAGCGTACATTGAGAATTACTGCCGTGAAAATTCACTTGATTATGTGACCGACAGCACAAACTTTACCGATGATTACACAAGAAACAAAATCCGTCATAATGTAATCACCGAGCTGAAAAAGATAAATCCGAGTTTTGAAACTTCTTTAAAGCGACTGTGCGACGACGCAAAACTTTTGTCAGTTTATCTTGACAAACAGACAGATAAAGCGGTTGCCGACAGCAGACTTGCTTTCGGATATTCGGCAAAAAAGATTTGTGAGCAGGATAAAATCATACGGCAGAATGTAATCAAAAAAATTTGTGTTGAAAACGGAGCCGATATTCCCGAGCATATTCATATCGAACTTATTGATAATGCTCTTTTTGAAAGCGGTTGTGTTGATTTGTGCGGTAATTTCCGAGCTGTGGTAAAACAAGGAATACTGCGGATAGAAAATACCGAAGCTGTTAATAATTTCGGCGAAGAAATATTATTTGCCGATGTTATTAATAAAGAATTTACATTTGATAATATAAAATATTTTGTAAAAGAAATTACAGATTTTGACGATTTAACCGATAATCCGATTTATATGTCCGAAAAAGAAACGAAAAATGCCGTGATACGCACACGCAGACAGGGTGATAAGATTTTTTTCAAGGAAAGAAATATTACCAAGCCTTTAAGAAAGGCTATGAATGAATTTAAAATTCCGTCTGAATTGAGGGATAAACTTCCGCTTGTGGCAGTGAATAATGAAATATTGTGGTGTGAGGGGATAAATTCGGTTCAGACATCTTATAGTGCAGAAAAAAGAAAATTTATTATAATATGTGAACAAGGGAGGACTTTTTGTGCATAAGGACATTGAAAAAATACTTTACAGCGAGCAGGATATTAAAAATATTGTGAAAAGGCTTGCAAAAGAGGTTGAAAAGGATTATAATGGCAAGGACTTTATAATGGTAGGCTTGCTTAAGGGCTGCGTATCGTTTATGGTTGATTTAATGAGGGAAGTAAACCTTGATTTCAGCATAGATTTTCTTGCTGTTTCAAGCTACGGCAACTCAACCGTAAGCTCGGGCAGAGTTAATATTCAGAAAGATATTTCAACTTCTGTTGACGGCAAGCATATTCTCATTGTTGAGGATATTGTGGACTCGGGCAGAACACTTGCTTTTATTTCACAGTATCTTTATGCAAAAAATGCTGTGTCTGTAAAGATTTGCACATTGTTCAACAAGCCTGACAGAAGAGTTACCGATATTGATGTTGCTTATGTCGGTTCTGTAATTCCCGACGCATTTATTGTAGGCTACGGACTTGACTATGCGGAGCGTTACAGAAATCTCCCTTATGTAGGCGTTCTTAAGGAGTCTGTTTATTCACAGGATACATAAAATTACGCTTTTAAATTCATAATATAAAAAGGAGTGATTCCTATTGGACAAAAAACTGCGTAACATAATTATTTATATCACTGTTGCGGTTATGGTTGTGCTCGGTGTGGCATTTCTGATGACCCAAAATTCATCTGTAAGTTACACAACCTCTCAACTGGTAAATCTTTTTAAAGAGGACAAGGTTCAGAGTTATACCGTCAACTACGGAACAGGTGCGATTGAAATTACACTTAAAGAGGGTGTAAAACTTAAACCCGCAAAGGACATCGCTACATCTGACAGCATTATTCAGGATACAACGGATGATAATATCACAGCTACAGATCCTGACGGAAAAAATGCAAAGAGCTCAGCAAAAAATGTTGTTGTAAGAGGTACTCTTGCCGATATTGAAAGATTTATTGACGATGTTTCAGTTTACACCGCATCGGCGGACGAAGCTGTTTCTTATGATTATATCAAAGGCAGTGACAACACACTTTTATATGAGTTTTTGCCTATACTTGTAACGGGAATCCTCTTTGTAGTTGTATGGATATTCATTATGAAGAAAATGGGCGGCGGTCTTGGCGGAAAAGAAATGAACTTCGGCAAGGCTAAAATCAAAAATACAAATGACGAAAAGCGCAAAACCACATTTGAAGATGTTGCAGGCGCAGACGAAGAAAAGGAAGAGCTTGAAGAAATCGTTGAATTCCTTAAAGCTCCGGATAAGTATAATAAACTCGGCGCAAGAATCCCTAAGGGTGTACTCCTTGTAGGCCCTCCTGGTACAGGTAAAACATTGCTTGCAAGAGCTGTTGCAGGCGAGGCAGGCGTTCCGTTCTTCTCAATTTCAGGTTCCGACTTTGTAGAAATGTTTGTCGGCGTGGGAGCTTCAAGAGTAAGAGACCTTTTTGAAGAAGCTAAAAAGAATGCACCTTGTATTGTATTTATAGATGAGATTGATGCTGTTGCAAGAAGACGAGGAACAGGTATGGGCGGCGGCCATGATGAACGTGAGCAGACACTTAACCAGTTGCTTGTAGAGATGGACGGCTTCGGAGCAAACGAGGGCGTTATCCTTATTGCCGCAACTAACAGACCTGATGTTCTCGATCCTGCTCTTATGCGTCCGGGCAGATTTGACAGACAGGTAATCGTAAGCTATCCTGACATCAACGGCAGAGAAGCAATCCTTAAGGTACATGCTCGCAAAAAGCCGCTTGCTCCCGATGTTAAGCTCAAGACCATTGCTAAAACAACAGCAGGATTTACAGGTGCAGACCTTGAAAACCTCCTTAACGAGGCAGCTTTGCTTGCTGCAAGAAAGAATAAAAAAGCCATTACTATGGAAGAAATCGAAGAGGCTACAATCAAGGTTGTAGTTGGTGCTGAGAAAAAGACAAGAGTTATGAGCGACAAGGAAAAGAAACTTACCGCTTATCACGAGGCAGGTCACGCAATCTGTTTCCACGAGCTTGCTACACAAGACCCTGTTCACGAGATTTCAATTATTCCGAGAGGTATGGCAGGCGGTTATACAATGCCGTTGCCGTCTGAAGATAAGTCTTACAACTCACGTACAGAAATGCTTGAAGACATCGTAGTATGTCTTGGCGGTAGAGTTGCGGAGGCAATCATTCTTGACGATATTTCAACCGGTGCGTCTAACGATATTGAAAAGGCTACAAAGACTGCCCGTGATATGGTTACAAAGTACGGTATGACTAAGGAACTCGGCTGTATTTGTTACGGCAAAGACAACAGTGCCGTATTCCTTGGCAGAGATATGGGTCATACTCAAGATTATTCAGAGCAAACTGCCGCTAAGATTGACGAGCTTATTCTTGAGATTGTCAACAATGCTTACGACAGAGCAGAAACCATTTTGAAGGATAATATTGATAAACTTCATGAGGTTGCAGCTTACCTTATTAAGCATGAAAAAATGGGCGGCGAAGATTTTGAGGCTGTTATGAACGGCACTTATGTTGAGCCTGTTGAGGCAGAAGATGCCGAATCCGAAGAAGATAATGCAAATACTGCTGAAAACAAAGATAACGAATAATAATTTTTATAGCCTCTCTTTATGAGAGGCTATAATTGCTAAATAAAGGAAAAAGGGGAAAGAGATGGAACACGACAAAATTATAGTAAGAGGAGCTAAAGAGCATAATCTGAAAAATGTCAATGTTGAAATTCCGAGAAATAAACTTGTTGTAATAACAGGTCTTTCGGGTTCGGGCAAAAGCTCGCTTGCTTTTGATACCATCTACGCCGAGGGACAAAGACGCTATGTAGAAAGCCTTTCTTCTTATGCAAGAATGTTTTTGGGACAAATGGACAAACCGAATGTAGAGAGCATTGAGGGATTGTCACCTGCTATTTCCATTGACCAGAAGACCACATCGAAAAATCCTCGTTCAACCGTCGGCACCGTAACCGAAATTTACGATTACCTGCGTTTGCTTTATGCAAGAGTCGGTATTCCGCACTGCCCTGTTTGTGGCAGAGAAATCAGACAGCAGACGGTTGACCAGATAGTAGATAAAATTATGTCTTACGACGAGGGCACAAAAATTCAGATTTTGGCTCCTGTTGTGCGTGGCAGAAAAGGCGAGCATGTAAAGGTACTCGAAAGTGCAAGGAAATCGGGTTTTGCGAGAGTAAGAGCAGACGGAATTGTGTATGATTTGTCAGAAAAAATTCCGCTTGAGAAAAATAAAAAACATAATATAGAAGTAATTGTTGACCGACTTGTAGTAAAGCCTGAAATTACTTCAAGACTTTCTGACAGTATAGAAACCGCCTCTAAACTTTCAAACGGTATCATTCTTGTGAATATTGTCGGCGGAGAAGATGTAATGTTCTCACAGAAGTATTCATGCCCGGACCACGGTGTGAGTATTGA
>ENA-OPJD01000246-OPJD01000246.1-human-gut-metagenome-genome-assembly--contig:-NODE-246-length-9515-cov-1.747252_pt1 | contig 9515 bp, 8 predicted proteins | sample MGYA00241413_ERZ501656 | MGnify/ENA primary metagenome ERZ501656 (study PRJEB25962, sample SAMEA2042287) | human gut metagenome | biome: human gut; feature: human-associated habitat; material: faeces... | reverse complement strand
AATTCACCCAGTCCGAACATAGAAGCCGGAGAGTTCGTCATGTTTTGAGCAGTAAGATTCAATAAGTTTGCACTTAATATGAACAGATAGTCTTTTTAAGACGGTTGTGAGAAGCCTGTGATGCAGCCGCATCATAGGCTTCTTGCTGATTATTATGATGGCAGGTCAAAGCCTGTGTCTGCACGAAAATAATCAAAGTACAGGATGCTTTGTAAAAATATATTTTATTATAAAGATTTATAGTGAGGAAAATTTAATGCCTGATATTAAAAGTGAAATAGAAAAAAGACGTACATTTGCAATCATATCCCACCCGGATGCCGGTAAGACAACCCTGACAGAGAAATTTCTGCTGTATGGAGGTGCAATCAACCTGGCAGGTAGTGTTAAAGGTAAGGCAACTGCCCGCCATGCAGTATCTGACTGGATGGAGATTGAAAAAGAAAGAGGTATTTCTGTCACTTCTTCTGTTCTTCAGTTTAATTATGGAGGATATTGCATTAATATTCTTGATACTCCGGGACATGAGGAGTACACAAGAAACATGGCTGTAGGTGCATCCTTTGCAGACCTTGCGGTAATTTTAATAGATGCAAAGCAGGGTGTATTGGTTCAGACAAGAAGACACGCAAGAATCTGCGCGCTCATGGGAATCAACTACTTTGTATTTGCTGTAAACAAGATGGATCTTGTAGGCTACGACGAGAAGCGTTTCGATGAAATCACAAAGCAGATTATTGAGCTTACAAAGGAGCTTGAACTCAAAAATGTAGTAATAATTCCTGTTTCTGCAACAGAGGGTGACAATGTCACAACAAAGTCTGAGAATATCCCATGGTACAAGGGACCTGCTCTCTTATCATACCTTGAGGATGTTGACATAAAGGATGAGAACGAGGAAGAGGGCTTTTACATGCCTGTACAGAGAGTCTGCCGTCCTGATCACACCTTCCGTGGCTTCCAGGGCCAGATAGAGGCCGGAGAGGTAAAGGTGGGCGATGAAATCACCACACTGCCAAGCAATGAGACAGCCCATGTAAAGAGCATCCATGTGGGTGATAAGCTAAGCGATAGCGCATTTACAGGCCAGCCGGTTACAATCCAGCTTGACAGAGAGGTGGACGTATCAAGAGGCTGCGTGCTCACAATCGGTTCAGGAGCAAAGGTTGCTTCATCTATCACAGCTACAATACTCTGGATGGATGACGATGAGCTCTTCAAGGGAAAGAATTTCTTCTTCAAGCTTGGTACCAAGTCAATACCGGGCATCGTAACAGAGATAGAGCATACCATCGACGTAAACACAGGTGAGGAAAAGCCTGCCGACAAGCTTAAAAAGAACGAGATAGCAGTTGTAAAGATTGCATTCTCGGACAAGATAGTTTGCGATAAGTTCAAAAACCACAAGACACTCGGTGAGTTCATCTTAATCGACCGTGTGACCGATATGACATCTGCCTGTGGTGTGGTTGAAGAGGTACACACAGAGGAAAGCGGCCTCTATGAGGGCAGAGTAGACAGAAACGTAAGAGCTGCAATCAAGGGGCAGAAGGCAATCACCGCCGTATTCGTAGACGGAGTGGATGGTGTAAACCGCGGATTTGTGGAGGATGTCGAGAAAGCCTTAAATATAGACGGACGCCATACTTATCTCTACGCACCAAAGGAGGGTGAGGACTTCGTAAATGTAGTCAAGCACCTAAGCCATGCCGGAATACTCGTACTTCTGCTCATCAGCCAAAAGCAGGAGAAGGCGCTTGAAGCCGACAAAGTTGAGTTCACAAAGGACTGGAACAAAAACGGCAGAGATGTGGACAAGGCTGCGGAGTTTATCAAAAAGCAGTCAGTATATGACGGCGTGATCGTAAACACAAGTGAGTATATCTAATTAAAAAAGGGTACTTGATTTCTCAAGTACCCTCATGTATAATCTACTTAGAAAGTGAATCGGATATGACTCCGATTTGCCCTCAGTGCTAAAATGTTATAAGAATAGCATCCTAAACTTTGGACGGTGTGGGATGCTATTTCTTTTTATTATTATGATTGTCTATGTATGATAGAGCCGCAAAAACAACTAATATTTCCACATTGAAAAGCACGCCCCAATGTGGTAAAATTGACAAAGATAATTTAAAGAAAAAACACAGGAGGATTAACATACAATGGAAAGCTACAAGAGTGAATTTATAGACTTTATGGTGGAGAGTGACGTGCTGAAATTTGGTGATTTCACATTAAAGAGCGGCCGTAAATCACCATTTTTCATGAATGCGGGAGCATATGTGACAGGCTCACAGCTTAAGAGACTCGGAGAGTACTACGCAAAGGCAATCCATGCAAACTACGGAGATGACTTTGATGTATTATTCGGACCTGCATATAAGGGAATTCCGCTTGCAGTGGTAACAGCTATCGCATACCATGAGCTCTATGGCAAAGAGGTGCGCTACTGCTCAGACAGAAAAGAGGCAAAGGACCACGGTGCAGACAAGGGAGGCTTCCTAGGAAGCAAGCTTAAGGATGGCGACAGAGTAGTTATGATAGAGGATGTCACCACATCCGGCAAATCAATGGAGGAGACAGTTCCAAAGGTAAGAGGAGCTGCAGATGTTACAATCGTAGGCCTTATGGTGAGCCTTAACAGAATGGAAGTCGGACAGGGCGGCAAGGTAAGCGCGCTCGATGAGATTCATGAGAAGTACGGCTTTGAGGGCAAGGCAATCGTTACAATGGAAGAGGTCACAGAGTATCTCTACAACAGAGAGCATGATGGCAGAGTAGTCATTGATGACACAATCAAAGCAGCTATAGATGAGTACTATAAGCAGTACGGCTGCAAATAGGAGAATATAAATTGCTTGGCAGAAGAAAACGTAACAGGTATAAGTTTACGGAAAAGAAGCAATCTAAGAGGGGGATAGCTGCACTTGTTGTGGCTATCCTCATAGAGATTGTATATATAGTTTTTTTGAATGCGGCATTCAGAGGAGATGGCAATCTGTCTATGTACTATGGCAGTGCCGGTATACTGATGCTTGGCATATCTCTGGCAGATTTCGGGTTTGCCATCAGAAGCCTCTTTGATGAGGAATCATTCATGACGTTTCCACGACTGGCAGTGTTTTTTTCACTCATAGCGGTAATCAGCTGGGGAGGAACATATGCTGCAGGTTTTATTATATGAAAGAAAGATTATAGGGATATATGAGTTATAAAGAGATTTATGAACTCTCCAATGAGCTTTACGCAGAGCGATTAGAGCTTGTGGATGAGCGGATAGAACAGATTATCAGAGAGCCTGCGATAGAGCCGGCTTTTGCAGATTATTTCAGAAGTGTGGCAAAGTGCATCAACACTATTAAAAACCATAGCGCAGATAAGGAATTTAACGATTTATTCTATTCACAGTTTGATAAAGAAAATTACGAGAAAAGCTATGCCAACCCGGCATATGCCGTAAAGGTGCTCGGAGATGAGTATGGTCAGCTTTTATCGGCTGTATATGCAAAAATTGCCGGAAGCATTACACATATCTATCAGGGGGATATAAAATATCTCTGCATTTATGCAGAGCTTATTGTAGAGCTATACAATTATTTTGAGAATGCCAATGAGCTGAGTCCTGATGAGATAAAGGGCTGTATATATTCGTTCATGCATGATTATGAGGAGATATTTGCAGAGGATGACAACAGAGCACTCCTTGACCCGGCTTATGATTACTATACAGAGCTTGTAAATGAGGCAGATTTGTCAAATGATGATTATCTGTATTCTTACGGACTGTATGTCGGAGAGAATGAGCGCGCCGGCAGAGCGCATCTGGCTTCATTTTCAGATGAGGAGATACAGGCCATGGCAGATACCTATACAGAAGGATACCGCATTGGCTTTATTACCTGCAACAAGGATATCTCAAAAAAGTCAGTGGTTCAGGTGCTTTATCCGCTTGGCTTTGAGCGTATGATAAGAGCAGCATTAAAGAATTTTGAAAAAATGGGTATGAAGCCTGCCATGAGACCATTTTCCACATCGGTCAATAAGCAGTTTGACTATGACCACAAGGAGGATATGGCACTGTGGCTTGACAAGGCATATGTGGAGTATCGTCTTGAGTGCATGCACAATGCACTTGAGAGAATGAAGGATGTAGCATGCAAATGTGGAGGACCGGCTGTCATAGAGATATTTGGAGAGGAGCCGTTTGCTCCGGTTTCAAAGAAGGAGGCTGCGCACTTTAATGATGAGCAGCAGAAGCTTGTAGTCCATATGACAAGCGTGCGCTCACAGTATATGAACAGCTATATTCACAGCGAGGACAGAAGCTTTACGATTATTGCCTATCCGTGTGCTGCAATCGGACCTGATTATAAGGAAATTTTTACGGAGACTGTAAAGATTAATACTCTTGATTATGCACTCTACAGGGATATGCAGCAGAAAATCATAGATGTGCTCGATACAGCAGACAGGGTGCATATCGTCGGAACAAACGGCAACAGGACAGATTTGTATGTCAAGATTCATGAGCTTAAGGAGCCTTCAAAGGAGACGGCCTTTGAAAACTGTGTGGCTGATGTAAATATCCCTGTCGGAGAGGTGTTTACTTCACCGGTGCTAGAGGGTACAAACGGCAAGCTGCATGTCAGTCAGGTATATCTCAATGAGCTTAATTTCCTTAATCTGGAAATCGACTTTAAGGATGGCATGATTGATAAATATACATGCACCAATTTTGAGGATGAGGAAGAAAACAAAAAGTATATATCAGACAATGTGCTTTTCCATCACGACACACTGCCTATGGGTGAGTTTGCCATAGGCACCAATACGACAGCCTACCGTATGGCGAGAGTATACGATATCGCAGCAAAGATGCCTATTCTCATAGCAGAGAAGACAGGACCGCACTTTGCGGTGGGTGATACCTGCTACACATACGATGAGGACAATATGACATACAACCCTGACGGAAAAGCAATCATTGCCAGGGACAATTCAGTTTCCATCCGCAGAAAAGAAGATATATCAAAGGCATATTTCAACTGCCACACGGATATCACAATACCATATGATGAGCTTGGAGCCATCACAGTTATTCGACACGATGGCTCAACATGTGATATAATAAGAGATGGCAGATTTGTGCTTGAGGGCGTAGAAGAGTTGAACAAACCGCTCGATACGCTTGATGCAGAAAGTAAATAATTGTTAGACATATAAGGAGGATAAAATGGCAAAGGTTGGAATAGTTATGGGCAGCGACTCAGATTTAAAGGTGATGAGTAAGGCAGCAGATATGCTTGAAGAGCTCGGCATAGAGTATGAGCTCACCATCATCTCGGCACACCGTGAGCCGGATGAGCTTATTGAGTGGACAAGAGGCGCTGAGAATAGAGATGTAAAGGTAATAATAGCAGGAGCTGGAATGGCAGCAGCACTTCCGGGAATGTGTGCAGCGCTTTTTGCACTTCCTGTTATCGGAGTACCGCTTTCAGGAAAGAATCTGGATGGAATGGATGCAGTGTTCTCAATCATGCAGATGCCACCTGGAGTGCCTGTTGCCACAGTTGCAATTGACGGTGCGAAAAATGCAGCAATCCTTGCAGCAAAGATACTCGCAGCAGGTGATGATGTAATCCTTGAGAAAATCAAAAAGTATACAGCAGATATGAAGGCTCAGGTTGTAGCAAAGGATGCGAAACTGAAACAGGTTGGATATAAGCAGTATCTTGCTGAAAAATAGATTGTATTGTCATCTATAGGAGGGTTTTTATGGGTATATTGCAAAAGGCAGACAGATGTATGGATGAGGCAGCAGCCTTATTTGGCGAGAATAAGCTTTTTTTGGCAGAGAATAAGGCACAGGAGACAGCCGGTCTTTATAAGAGCTGTGGCGCATATGAGCAGATGGCAAAGACTGTCAATTTTATGGGAGTCATATATGCATCTATTGGAGACTTAAGCATGTCAATTGACTGCTACCTAGAGGCTATGGATGTAGCTGTGGAGCAGGGCTCAACAGAGATAATCATGCTTGTAAACAATAATATAGGCTCACTCTATATGGAGCTTGGATTGTATGAAAAGGCTATCAGATATTTCAACGAAGCACTGGAGCTGTGCAAGCCACCACTGCATGGAGAGAGGGATAGCTATTATCAGGAGCTTCTCATGCTTCATCTGAATCTGTGCATCTCATACACAGGAATTAACGAGTTTGAAAAGGCAGAAAAGCATCTTTCTGATGCGATACTCTTTAATGAGATAGCTGGCAGTGATAAAAACAGATTTCTGATAGATATGTCACAGGCACATATGCTATGGAAGATGGGAAATGAGGATGAGGTCAGAGATCATGTGGAAGAGCTGGTTGAGGGTGCGATAAACAATATCAATTCTGCCAATTATGAGCTTGAGATACTAAGCCTTTGCAATCTATTTATGAATATGGGGGAGTTCGATGCATGGAAAAAGGTTATTGTGGAGTATGAAAGATTTGCCACTGATACGCAAAATCTGTTTTTCCAGAAGACCTGTGTCAAGATGTGGATGAAATATGAGAGCGCCATGGGTGATACAGAGGCGTACAACAAGCTGTGCGTATATTACGCAAATCTCCACTCTATGCAGGTGAAGGAGCAGATAAAGCGTCTTGGTGATACAATCGACCTTAAGCTTCAGCTTCAGGAGACTGAGTATGAGCGCCGTAAGGCAGTCAGACTCAACTACACAGATATGCTTACAGGCATGGGCAATAAGTTCAAGATGCGAAACGATTTTGAAAAGCTTGTGAGCAAAAATCAGGATTCAGATGGTGCAGGAATCACGTTTGGAGTAGTGGATATAGATTTCTTCAAGTCATTTAACAGAAACAGTGGCAGAGTCACCGGTGATGCAGTGCTAAAAGAATTGTCATCCATAATAAATGAGAGCATCAAAGATAAGGGAATGGGGTATCATTTCTATGGTGATGAATTCTACATAATCCTGCAGGAAACGGATGAGGATATCATTAAAAATATAGCTGAGCATATAAGACTTGAGCTTGCCAAAAAACAGATACTTCATGAGAGCTCTAAGGTGGATGAGTATCTGACTGTATCACAGGCATATGTTACCGCCCCGGATGTAAAGGTGCCGGATGAGTTTTCAAAGCTGTTCAAGACGGTGGATGAAGTGCTCAATGATGTGAAGGAAAATGGCAGAAATGCATATAAGATAGTCTGATGCTTTAAGCGTATAAGACAACTATAAAATGACACGCAGCGTAAAACGTTGCGTGTCATTTTTAATGGATCTATATATACAGTTATAGTTATATTTGTACTTATACTTTTACTTTTATATGGCTATATTGTCTCATTTATATTCCGGATATAACAATATCAGTGCCGGCCTTCTCATATATATCTGCTGTCTCAGGTGAGATACCGGAGTCGGTGATTACCATATTGATGTCATCAAGCGATGCATAGCTTGATATGGATGTGGTATCAAACTTGGTGTGGTCTACAAGAGCCACAGTTTTAGCGGAGGCCTTGATACACATGTGCTTTAAATCAGCCTCGTATATACTGAAATCAGTCAGTCCGTCTTCTACAGAGAAGCCTCTTGCTGACACGAACGCGATATCTGTGTGTATCTTTTTGAGTAAATCAACGCCAAGCAGTCCTTCTATGGAAGCGGATGCACTGGTTACGATACCGCCTGTCAGGATGACTGTGACACCCGGGATATCCTTTAGCTCTAAAGCCAGATTGATGCCATTGGTGATGACGGTCAGCTCTGTAAAGCCTGAAAGCTTCATGCCGAGAGTGTAGGCTGTGGAGCTGGCATCAAGGAATATACACATATGGTCACTTACGAGTTTTATCGCCTCGTTTGCAATCTCCTCTTTAGCTTCCTTGTTTTCCAGGGCGCGGTCATGGAACAGGTAGGCCCTCGAGGTTAAATCAGTCATGTCATGGGTTTTATCCTTGTAGATAGCACCGCCGTGAGTCTTTGTCAGAAGCTTTTCCTTATCCATCTGGTTTAAATCTGTTCTTATTGTCGTGGTCGATACACCAAGCAGTTCACTGAGCTCATTGGTGGTGGCCTTGCGGTTTTCTTTTAAATAATCGAGAATCTTTTGTTGTCTTTCTAATTGCAGCATAGATTTTCCTCTTTCTTTTGATTTCTGTTGTATTTTTGCGTACATATTTTTATCACAAAGCATTGCATAAATATATAATAACTCAAATAAGTAAATAAAGCCAGTGTTTTCGATTGCTTATGCTTTTTTAATTTGATGACATTTAATTATATTTATTTTTACTTTTATTTGCTTTTACTATTGCATTTTTTCTTTTAAAGTGTTATATTTATATCAACAAATAAAAGTAAACACAAATTATATAAGGCGGAGGTATTATTAAATGAAGTTTTTCGTAGATACAGCAAATGTCGAGGACATTAAGAAAGCAAACGATATGGGAGTCATCTGTGGAGTTACAACAAACCCTTCACTCATCGCAAAAGAGGGCAGAGACTTCAATGAGGTAATTAAAGAAATCACATCTATCGTTGACGGACCGATAAGCGGAGAGGTAAAAGCCACAACAGTTGATGCAGAGGGCATGATAAAAGAAGGACGTGAAATCGCAGCTATCCATCCAAACATGGTAGTTAAGATTCCTATGACAGTCGAGGGACTTAAGGCTGTCAAGGTGCTTTCATCAGAGGGCATCAAGACAAACGTTACTCTTATTTTTTCAGCAAATCAGGCAATTCTTGCTGCAAATGCAGGTGCTACATATGTTTCACCTTTCCTTGGCAGACTTGATGATATCAGCCAGCCGGGCATTGAGCTGATCAGACAGATTTCAGAGATTTTTGATATCTATGGATATGACACAGAGATTATTGCAGCTTCAATCAGAAACCCGATTCATGTCACAGACTGTGCACTTGCAGGAGCTGATATCGCAACAATTCCTTACAAGGTTATCGAGCAGATGACAAAGCATCCGCTTACAGATCAGGGAATCGAGAAGTTCCAGGCTGATTACAGAGCTGTATTTGGGGATTAGATATTATAAACCAAAGACAGGTATAAATATTTTATTTCATGTCATAGATTTAACAGGAGAACAAAATGAACAAATTAGAGCTTCAGATTACAGCAAATGAAGTCAGGAAGGGTATCGTCACGGCTGTGCATTCTGCAAAGGCGGGACATCCGGGCGGCTCACTTTCTGCAGCAGATATATTTACATATCTGTATTTTGAGGAGATGAACATTGATCCAAAGAATCCTAAAAAGCCGGATAGAGACCGTTTTGTGCTTTCAAAGGGACACACGGCTCCGGGACTTTACTCTGCACTTGCGCAGAGAGGCTATTTTCCGGTTGAAGATTTAAAAACACTCAGACATCTGGGATCATATCTGCAGGGACATCCTGACATGAAGCATATCCCGGGTGTGGATATGTCAAGCGGTTCGCTCGGACAGGGCATTTCTGCGGCAGGTG
>ENA-OPJD01000243-OPJD01000243.1-human-gut-metagenome-genome-assembly--contig:-NODE-243-length-9605-cov-1.819267_pt1 | contig 9605 bp, 8 predicted proteins | sample MGYA00241413_ERZ501656 | MGnify/ENA primary metagenome ERZ501656 (study PRJEB25962, sample SAMEA2042287) | human gut metagenome | biome: human gut; feature: human-associated habitat; material: faeces... | reverse complement strand
TATGCCATATTGGCAAAAAAATCATATTATATGAAATCTACATTATTTACAATCATAACAATAAGTTATAATAGTTCAGCAACTATTGAGAGAACTATAAAATCGGTATTGTCACAGACGATTTCGGATTTTGAATATATAATTGTTGATGGAGCATCGACGGATACAACTCTTGACATTGTAAAAAAATACGAACCTTTATTTGAAGGACGTCTACACTGGCAAAGTGAACCTGATAAAGGAATTTATGATGCAATGAACAAAGGCATAGGACGCTCTTCTGGTCAACTTGTCGGTATCGTAAATAGCGATGATTGGTTAGAGCCAGATGCTCTTCAAAAGGTATTTGATGCCTATCAGAGGAATAATTGTGATGATAATACTCTTTATTGTGGTGGCATAAAATTGATCTCAAGAAAAGACGAAAAAAAAATGCCTGTTAATCTTGCGAAGTTTAGGAGACAGGCTCCGTTGTATGTGATGGCAGGTGTGCGTCATCCAGGCGTTTTTGTACCTAAAAGTGTATATGATAAGTATGGTATCTTTAATTCTCAATTAAGAATGTCTGCAGATCAAGATTTTATCCTTCGTTGCTATTATAAAGGTGTTTCATTTAATGATATTAACGCTATCATTTCCAATATGGCAGAGGGGGGACTCTCTACTGGAGGTGGTAAAAAGGCTTGGCTGATGGCTATAGCTGATAGAGAGATTATGCTCAAGAATTTTGGTAAGAGCGGATTTTCTCTATATTGGTTAATGTTTAGTTGGAGAATGAGAAACTATTTTCGTAATGTATTAGTTAGAATTGGATTATACAAATAAAAATATGCATCCATTTTCAATAATAACATCAGTCTATAAGAACGACAAGTCTGAATTTGTGCGTGTTGCTCTTGATAGTATGCTCATAAACCAGACTATAAAGCCAACCGAAATTGTACTTGTACGTGATGGACAGGTGCCTGAGGTACTTGACAAACTTTTGAATGAATATGAGGCTCGCTATCCTGAAGTATTCAATATCATAAGGTTGAATCAGAATGGTGGTCTTGGTAAGGCTTTGAAACTCGGAGTAGAATCTGCAAAATATGATATCATTGCTCGAATGGATAGTGATGATATTTGTTTGCCGAACAGATTTGAACTTCAGTTGCGATATTTGGAACAGCATCCAGAAGTTGATATTATTGGTGGCCAAATGACAGAATTTATTGACACACCGGACAATATTATTGGCAAACGTGTAGTTCCTTGCATTAATGACGAAATATATGATTTCATGAAGGGTCGTTGTGCATTGAATCACGTAACCGTAATGTTCCGCAAGGAGGCGGTATTGAAAGCTGGTAACTATCAGGATTGGTTCTGGAATGAAGATTACTATCTATGGGTTCGTATGATGAAGACCAAGTGCCAGTTTGCAAATGTACCTGAAGTTTTAGTTAATGTCCGCTCAGGTGCAGATCAGTATGCCCGTAGAGGTGGTCGTAAGTACTATGAGAGTGAGAAGGGTATCAAAAAACTCCAATTAGACAACAAGATGATTACAAAGATGGAATATCGCTATTTTGTGGCTCAAAGATATGTCATTCAGATACTTATGCCTAATTGGTTGAGAGGTTGGGTTTTTAGAACATTAGCAAGAAAGAAATAATCAACGATATGAAAATAGGAATAATCACACACTATGATGTGCATAACCATGGCGCTATTCTACAGATGAATGCTCTAATAAAAGTACTTCGTCAGAAATTTAATGCAGATGCTCATGCTTTGCAGTTTGACAAGAACTATGATTTCTTGGGTAGAGAGCTTAAAGCAAAATATGAAATTGGAATTAAATCGGTAGGTATTTATGTGAAGTATCTTTTCGATAGAGGTTTGAAAGTGTTTTTGTTTAATGTAAAGAAGAAAGGACTGTTTGAAGAATTCAAGAAACGTGAGAACTTGATAGGTGACTATTATAGTGAAAGCGAAAATCTTGATGCTGTCATTATAGGTAGTGATGAGGTTTTTGCCCTTCATACAGGTCCTACTCCTGTGATGTTTGGACATGCTCTTCCTACAGATAAGGTTTTTGCATATGCGGGCTGTTTCGGTCCGACAAAGATTGACGATATCAAGAAATTGCATTGCGAGGCATTTGTGGGAAGTGGTTTGGCTTCATTGAAAGGACTGGCTATGCGAGATCAAAACTCTATTGATATTGCTAAGGAATTGACAGGTAGAGATTCTAAGTTGGTGGTGGATCCTGTTATTCTCTATGGATATGAGGAGGAATTGAAAGAATTAAAAGACCCTAAACTTCCTAAGTATCTTTTGGTGTATGCTTATGAGACTCGCATGAATGATCCAGAAGAGACCAAGAAGATAGTGGAGTATGCTCATAGCCATGGATTGAAGGTGGTATGTCCAGGATTCTATCATGGATGGGCCGATATCAATATCAATACTGAGCCAGTGGAGTTGTTACGTTACTTTAAGTATGCTGATTGTGTAGTGACAGATACATTCCACGGAAGTGTTATGTCTATCATTACAGGTAGAGAGTTGGCTGTTAAGCTTCGTGACAATAGCAACAAGTTGCTGAATTTGTTGAAAGAGTATGGCTTGGAAAATCGTGTTATTGATGGTAGCTGGAATCTTGATTCTATCTTTGCAAAGAAGCAAGACAATGAATATGTAGCCAAAGAGGTCATTCGCAGAAGAGAGGATTCTATGGCTTACCTGAAAGAAATGATTGAATTGTAACGATATGAATATTCATGATAAAGATACATTGCATGAATGCACCAGTTGTCAGATGTGTGCAGCTGTTTGTCCTAAACAGGCAATCGGCATTCATCTAAATCAGGACGGTTTCTACCGTCCTGTGATTGACGGGGAGAAGTGTGTGGATTGTGGTATTTGCAAGAGTGTATGCTATAAGTACGCAAACATTCCGGAATATGAAGATGTAGACAAACTTCTCAACTATGCAGCTTCAGCCAAGAATGATGCGGTTGTTAGTGGTACAACATCTGGAGGTCTTGGTGATATTCTTTGTGAACAGCTTGTGAATGAGGGGTACTTGTGTGTTGGAGTGACGTATAATACAGAGAAGAACATTGCTGTAGATACAGTTGCTAAAACACGTGAGGAGAGTATTTCGTTCAGAGGGTCGAAGTATATTCAGTCTTATACATACAATGCGTTTAAGTCAATTGTAGACAATCACTTAAACGACAAGGTGGCTGTCTTTGGTACTCCATGTCATATATTTGCCATTGATAAGTATTTGAAGAAGCGTAAAAAACGTGATAACTTTGTCCTTATTGACATATATTGTCATGGTTGTCCATCTATGAATGTATGGAAGAGGTATCTTGAATATGTGAATGGTAAAACTCATGAAAAATCGTATGATTATGTGAGCTTCAGAAGTAAGGCATACGGATGGGGCAGTTATTATGTTGCCCAGATGAAGAAAGGGGGCAAAACTCTGTTTACAAGTCCCAAGATTAACGACAAGTTCTATACATTATTCTTCTCGGATGTGTTGCTTAACGAATCTTGTTATGATTGCAAACTCAGAAACACGATGGATTATACGGATATCCGTATAGGTGATTTTTGGGGAAAGGCTTACTTGAAGAACACAAGAGGTGTTTCGCTTGTGACTGTGAATCATGCATCAGAGAAAGGTAAGGCATTGTTTGAAAAAGTTAAGGATAAGATAACATACAAACAACATCCTGCAACTGATTGTATCAGTTATCAAAGTTGGGGATTGAAGTATGATATTGAATCTGAATTAAGAAAGAAGTTGTTAGCTTCTTTAGCCGACTCAAGGCAGACAATTGAAGATACAGTTAAGATTTTATGGCAAAGCAGATCTTTGAAGACAAGGTTAAAGCAGAAAGTTAAGAATTTCATCCTCTTGATGCCAAGGCCGGTTGTGGCTTTTTTTAAGGGATTGGTGTGATGATAGTTATTGTATAAATAGTTTCATTCGTTTTGTAAATATTTATCCGTCTGTTTATTCTTCAATGACAGATGATTATAAAATGAAGATAGAGCAAAAGATAAATGATAAGCCTAATTTGCAAGCAATGGTTTTTTCCTTTCGGGTAATCCTTTGGTTCATGCAATGAATTTTGATGGCGGAGTAGGAATAGATGTTGGCTTTTACATGTATGATTACATTAGGAACAATGTAGGGGATGCAGATGCTAAAGATTTTGCTATAAGGCTATATGGTGAAGCTGGGAGTTTTGATGCAGCTGATGAGTATTTCGATAATCTGATAGTACCGATATTGGGGGATTTTAGTGCTGATCAGCTTAAAAAACTGATAGAGTATTCAAACTAAAACAGTCAAATTAACAGCAGAAGGAAATTTTCTAATTCCAAACGGTTGATAAAAAAATGTATGGATAAAAAGAATCCGCAGTTTGATTACAGTCAATATGTGAATTTTGAATATTAGACATTATGCATAAGTTGTTTTATGAGTTGATTCGTTTGTCGGTTGGTTCATGTTCTGTGTTATCCTCTCACCCTTCTTCTCATGAATGGCAGTCTTTACTTACTGAAGCAATAAAGCAAGCTATTGATGGGGTCTCATTTGAAGGATTCTTGAAATGTCAAGAGTATTCTGAAAATGTACAGGAAAGAAAACAAATAAAACTCCAATGGATTGCAAGTGTATTGCAGTTAGAGCAACGTAATGAATTGACCAATCTTCGTGCTCAGCAATTATCTGATTTCTTTAACAAAGGAAAATTCAGAACTTGTGTACTTAAGGGTCAAGGTATTGCATTGCTTTATCCTAATCCTAAGCACAGACGTTGTGGTGATATAGATCTTTGGGTGGAAGGTAAGCGAGATGATATTGTAAATTATATACGTTCTAAAGGTATTAAGGTTTACGATGTTCATTTAGTTCATGCAACTGTTGAGTTCTTTAAGGATGTGTCTGTAGAGATTCATTTCTGTCCAAGCTGGATGTATAATCCAATTTTGAATAGAAGACTGCAATCGTTCTTTGCATCACAGGCATCAGCGCAATTTGCACATTATGATGAGAAAGTTGGCTTTGCTTATCCTACTATATTCTTCAATCTTGTACACTCTATGGTGCACATCAACCGACATGTGTTTGAAGAAGGTATAGGTCTTAGGCAACTGATGGACTATTACTTTATATTGCAACATTCTTCTCGTGACGAGCGGACTGAGGCTTATAATGTGTTATGTTCTGTAGGATTAAGGAAGTTTGTCGGGGCTGTGATGTATGTCATGCAACAGGTGTTCTTGTTGGAAGAAGACTTGATGTTGGGCAGACCTAATTCAATTCTTGGTTCTCGTTTGCTGGATAGCATTATGGCTGGAGGAAACTTCGGAAAGGCTCTCGGCTTGAAGCATGGACGTAACAGACTTGAGAAAGGATTGCTGCAATTAAAACATAACTTACAACTATTGTTGCCCTATGCCAATGAAGCCATGTGGATACCATTCTTCCAAGTTTGGCATTATGGGTGGAGGAAAAGGCATGGGTATTTATAGGAACGAGAATGAAAAGGATTGATAGACAAGAATACGATGATTTGATGAATTATCTTCAGCCAATATTTCGGAAAATATGGGAGCATGAAAATGAAGAGAGGAATAAAGTTGGAAAGACCTTGGATGCTTTTCAATTTGGTTTTTCGATTTATGATTGTATTCATTATAAGACTGAAAATTGTGATGAGGAATTTTATATCATTTATAACACGGGCTTTCTAAGAACGATTTCACATCAAATAATATTGGCACAACAACAATGTCCTGAAAAGTTTGGTACTGGTAATGCTGATGATGTAATTGATGCTCTTTATAATGTTAGTGGATATAATGCTTTTGGGGATAAGAATGCTTATTTAGACTATCTGATAGACTACAATTGTTGTTATGTGGTGTATACAAACAGGGGGGCGTTTGGCGATGTCTTAAAGATTGATTTGCTACGTAGGATTTTACCAAATAAAAAGGTTCCTTCTAAAAACGATTTCGTGGGAGGTTTGCTTCATGTATTGAAGCATTTTTCAGTAAAAGGTAAAAATCTTGCAACAGGCAATGACATAAATAATGTGTTTGATGTTAGACACATTATTTATTTGATTGCAATGGCTTTTAGGCTTAAAAAGCAATGTGACAAAGACCATTCTGTTTATGAAGCATTCCAAAATTTAGATAAGGGGATGATGCATGTTTCTTTTTATAAGGAAGAAGTTGCAAATGTGTATTATTTAAAAACCTATTTTAAAGACAGAAAAAAACATGATATTTAAAAGACTCTTTGATATTGTTGCATCCCTGTGTGGGTTGCTGTTGATTTGGTGGATATTCCCCATAGTAGCGTTTTTAATCCACAAGAAGATGCCGGGTGGTCCGGCTTTCTTTTGTCAGAAGCGTGTTGGCAAGGATGGCAAGTTGTTTACCTGTCATAAGTTCCGCTCTATGACGGTGAAGCATAGTGGCTCGTCAGTTTCAGTAGCTGGTGATAGCAGAATTACTCCGTTTGGGGCTAAACTACGCCATTATAAGATTGATGAGTTGCCAGAGCTGTGGGATGTGCTTATAGGTAACATGAGTTTTGTGGGTCCGCGTCCTGATGTGCCTGGATATGCTGACAAATTGCAAGGTGACGACCGAGATGTGTTGAAGTTGCGTCCTGGCATTACAGGTCCTGCAACTCTCAAGTATCGACTGGAGGATGAAATGATTTCGGAATACGTGGCTAAGTGTCAGGCAGAAGGTGACAAACGCCCGATGCAGGAGATTGCTACGGAGTATAACGATAACGTAATCTATCCTGATAAAGTACGCCTAAACTGTTACTATTACCGTCACTACTCGTTCTGGAAGGATATAGAAATGATATTTGCTACAGTGCTCGGTTTTAAGGTGAAGTTTGCCGGGGAGGAAGTGTGAATGCTTTCTTACCATAATCATTTTGTCGCATAACAGCAACGACGCTGGCGTCTAAGAAAATGAATTGTCAGCTATGTCCAATATGCTTGCCCATTGCAAATATTGGATGTTCGCAAAAAGAAATGTGGATGATTGCTTTGTGGATAGTTGGAATAGTAGTATATTTGTAGGGAATTCACTCCTCTTGGTTTTGCGGTAATGCGATGGCGGCAAGAGGTATTATATATTAATCTCATATATCTATGCGCACAAATAGCTTTGACTTTGAAAGAGCTCTGAAGAAGATGGAGAGGTTGCGAAAGAACAATCGTTCGCAAGAGGAAATTATTGATGACCTGAAGAGTGAATTGGCCACAATAAATGAACTCTCTCTGCTTACGCATGCGATGAGATTGATTGTGGAACTTGATTGCCGAAAGTCTTCCGAACTATATATAAATGTGGAGTCTCCCATGAAACAGGCACTCTATCTGATAGATGTCTATTATTCTATTGCGGATAGAGATGGGATAGAGGATATAACCGAAGCCAAATGGGATGTAATCTCGCAGTTGCTGGATGAGATGGAAATGGCTTATTTCAAAACTGTAGGGCTTCCGAATGGCGGAGATGTCTTTCATGATGAGCGAGACGAGAAACTCGAAGTCCAACTGTCTTCGTTCCTTTTCTATTTCAGCAATGGCAAGTTGTGCTATGAGGAACAGACGCTTGATAGGTTGATGCGTAGCTGCAAACCTTATGATAATGTGATACGAAATCAATTTGGATTTGGAGTTGATGATGCCGTAAAGTTTGTGCTGCATGTTCGTGACCTGAACAACAGGAAATATACAGAAACGATATATAAAGGAAGCAAGTATCACTATTATAGTCAGCATCCCGAAGAATGGACTAAACTTGTATCTGGATACATTGATCGAGGAATTGATCCCAGGGATTGGGCAAATCAGCCTGAATTGAAAGGTGCGTTTGATTTCCTTCTGATTAATCCAGGAGAGATATGTATGCACGACAGGGAAGAAGTGGAAAGTGTAGACATTGACCGAGGTTGTCTGCAACATATAATTAATTTTCTTCTATATGACCCACAGCGAGCGATAGATGCAGGGACTGCATATTATGCAGACAAGCGTCTCTCGGAAGAAATGCCGCTGTTCAAGGTGGGTGATAGATATATTTGCCCCATCACTAAATTTCTGATAGAAGCATTGTATTATCGACTGTCGGCAGAACTGCAAAGGATAGTCACCAAATATAATGAAAGGAAAGGCGAGGTGTTTGAGACCAAAGTGTTGGACGTCTTCCAGCGATTCTTTCCGAGCAAAACGCGTTTTTATTCGAGTTATACGATAGATAGAGTATGCGAGAATGATTTGTTGATCAAGTTTGGCACCACCTGGATTGTTGTGGAATGCAAAAATTGTGGTTTCCGTGCCCCCTTCAGGGATGCAGAGCGGGGCTATGATCGCATAAAAACAGACTTTGCCAAGGCTGTCCAATATGGCTATGACCAATGTAAACGTATAGAAGATGCTCTCTGTAGTGGCAACGCTGTTGATCTATATGATGCAAAGCACATTGGCAAATTGTTGTGTCATGTCGCGCCCCAAGAGATAGGTGATGTGTGGTCTATGGTGGTGACAGATTACAACTATGGGCCTATTCAAACGGATTTGTCTAAATTGCTCAACAAGGAACCTGACGACCTTTACCCATTGTCAATAGGTATCGATGATTTGGAAACATTCTTAATTCTGATGAAACGGTTGTGGAAAGGAGTTGCTCCATATCGTTTTGTCGAATATCTTGATTATCGAGAACGCTATCAGGAGCATGTAAAATGTTTTGATGAATTGGAACTTGCGGGACTTTATCTTTGTGATAGAGACCAGTTCAAGAAGTTTGCTGATGTTGACTCTACGGTCATTACTACTCCCGAAATGGGGGAGATCTTTGATGCTTACTATCGTGTAGGCTTCGGTTTTCCTAATGAACTAAATTTCGAGGTCAAACGTCATTATCGACTACCGAAGTATTCTAAAACGTTTGTGATGGATGATCTGGCTGAACTGCGTCAGGAGTATGGCGTCAATGCCAAGGATAATCATTAGCGTGTTTATCATATCCATCTGTCACCTTATCTTGTTAGTGATATATAAGTGGTATTTTTCATGTAGAGTTTCATAGACAGACGTTTTACTAATAGGTTATTTGCTCTATAAGCTCTTACAAATGTCAGTCTTTTACTATTTTTCTTGCGTTCTGCTGCATCCGCATTGCATCCTGGCATTATTTATCTACAGTTATAATCTTCTTGCAGAATAGTCCTCTTTGGTATTCTTCCGTAGATTCTTATCTATATCATCGTAATGCTTTGTACTCATAGTAATATCTCTCCATTAACAGTTTTGGAGGGAATTATTGCATATGCATGAAATAGCGCAATACGCAAAGCGGAAGGACTCTTTAATAGTGGGATAATCTTTTGTTTGAAACGTTCAACAATATAATAATCAGTGGAAAAACTTTAATTAATTTCTATTATGGAAAGGAAAACTATTTACTTGTGCCTTGCCCACATGAGTGAGGCTGGTTTGGAACAGAAATATGTGAAGGAGGCGTTTGACACCAACTGGGTGGTGCCG
>ENA-OPJD01000242-OPJD01000242.1-human-gut-metagenome-genome-assembly--contig:-NODE-242-length-9643-cov-1.942741_pt1 | contig 9643 bp, 9 predicted proteins | sample MGYA00241413_ERZ501656 | MGnify/ENA primary metagenome ERZ501656 (study PRJEB25962, sample SAMEA2042287) | human gut metagenome | biome: human gut; feature: human-associated habitat; material: faeces... | reverse complement strand
CCGCAAGGCCTCGAAAATCAGTGGTTACAACCTCTTTGATTTCTTTGACCGCTTCGGATTCCTGCGTACAGTTGCCATGGCCCTCGATGACTATGGCCACAAGAGTTTTGTGCTCACCAAACAGATGAAAGATGAGTTCAAGGCCGACATGGAGGCTCTCGGCCTGAAGGAAATGACGGATGAGATGATCGAAAGAATCTCTCACACCAACATCCCGGAGTTTGAAACACCAAATATCCCCAACACGCCGACTCCCAAGCAATAAATAAGGATATGCAGTAGCATAATGCTACGTAGAAAATAAAAAGAGCAGCTGGCCTGAAATAAGCCAACTGCTCTTTTTTTAATAGGAGCTATATCTCCCCAAATATACTGACGAACGCTGATAAAGTAATAAAAATACCTCTCCCCACCCCAAGCACAATCATACGAACAATCTTTCTCCCCCTATACAAAAACATCTACAGCTTCGTTATAAAATCAGAGAATCACGTCGTGCAAAATAACTCCGTACAAAATCAAAACCAGCCGGCACAAAAAAATAAAAAAGCGGGAGGAAAAGTTATAAAAGTCCACTCTAAACAAAAACAGGACCTTAATTGTATCGTTACAAGAAAAACATCAAAACACGAACAAAAACCTTTTCCATTATTCCCACAAAACAAGATCAATAACTTTTCCACGAATCCCAAAGACGCAACGATACCATAGCCTCCGCTTAAATCTGAACACACTACCAAGAACCTCTGTTGAAATCAAAATTCCTTTTTTATAGAATAAGCACAAGAATAAATACACATACGTTTATCGACCTATCTCCTAGATATAGATTTTATTCTCTCAAAATCCGACAATAAAAGATTCGGAAATCGCTTCACAAAAAGCCCGAGCGATTCAATATCCAGAAATCCGTCACTAGCATATTCTGCTGCATACGCTGTAAAAAAACATAACCGCATAAAAAACAATCTCCAACAGAACCGTGTTTTACTACGGCTGTTGGAGATTGTTTCAAAAGAAATATCCGAATGTATTATTTATTCTTCGATTTAGGATCAGAAAGTTCTACGGTAAAACTCTTGTTCAAACCACTCTGCGTTTTGGCTCGAATCCATAATACTCGTTCATTGCTCATATTGGCATCCTTTACGGCTGTTTCAAAATCCTCCTGCGTACGCATCTGCTTGTCATTGACTTGCATAATAATGATTCCCTTACTGATACCGGCATCCTGCATCTTTCCGTTGCGTATGGCTGTTACCAGCAAACCGTAATCCAAGTTCAGCTGCTGTTTCTCTTCCGTATTCAAGGGACGAAGAGCTACGCCCAACTCTGCCACATCCACATTTTCCAAAGCAGACGTGGTACCCTGAGCATTTTTCAGCGTCACGGTTTTGGTGTGTTTGTTTTTGTCACGCAAATAAGTAATCGTTACCTTGTCACCAGGATTATGGTTAACCATCAATTCCTGCAACTTCGCCATCGTTTCGATAGTCTGTCCGTCAACAGCAATAATAACATCACCCTCTTCCAATCCTGCATCGGCGGCAGCTCCGTCTGAACTTACTTCACTTACATAAACTCCCGTTACGGTACCCAGATCTACCTGTTTGCCCTTCGCCTTTTGTGCATCAATGTAAATGTCAACGTCCTGTCCCAGGATACCCAACAATGCACGCTGAACGGTTCCGAACTGTTTCAAATCAGACACGACTTTATTCATAATAGCCGTAGGAATGGCAAATCCATATCCGGCATACGATCCGGTCTGTGAATAAATCATGGCATTAATTCCTACCAACTCTCCCTGAGCATTAACCAATGCTCCGCCAGAATTTCCCGGGTTGATAGCAGCATCGGTTTGTATAAAGGATTCAATACCGCCTCCGCCGGCGCCTAAATTACGTGCCTTGGCACTGACAATGCCAGCAGTAACGGTTGAAGTAAGGTTGAACGGATTACCTACGGCCAATACCCATTCGCCAACTTTCAGTTCGTCTGAATCACCGACCTTAATAGCCGGCAAATTCTTAGCCTCAATTTTAATCAAAGCCAAATCGGTTGTCGGATCGGTTCCAATAATGCGAGCCTTGAATTCGCGATTGTCATTCAACTTTACGTCCAACTGGTCAGCGCCATTAACTACGTGATTATTGGTCACGATATAACCGTCGTCTGACAAGATTACGCCCGAACCAGAAGATACACGAGGCTGTGTCTTATATTGAGGCTGCTGGCCGCGTGAATCAGGCATTCCGAAAAAGTCACCGAAAAAGTCCTCAAAAGGATTAAAACCTCGCTGAATGGACTGTACCTTTTCATTTTGAACAACCTTAATATAAACTACAGAATTAACACTCTTTTCTGCAGCTACGGTCAAATCCACAGGTTGGCCTACTACTGCTGCGGCCTGACAATCTGACGCCGCATTCACTCCTAAACAAAGAGCCAACACGAAAGTACTAATGACTTGCTTATTCATCTTTCTATCTTTTAATTTTAATCTTCTTATCTTTTTTCATCCGCAAATGTAATACGGAACAGGCGTTTCACAAAAAAACAAGAATGTAAAAAAACTTGCTACAAGTTATTTTTAGTAAAGACGCAATACAGATTAACAGCAATTTATATTCATACCGGATTTTTTGCCTGAATCAATAGAGCATGAATAAAAACGACGAAACCATTCCGGCCTTACTACTGAAGTATCTACAAAAAAAACGATCCGAAGCATGTATGAATAAGCTTCAGACCATTCTTTGATAAATTTATAACTTCAGCCATCAACAAGATGCCCGATTAACTAGTCTTTTATTTTCCAACGTCCATCAACCACTTACCGTCAGTTTTTACCATCTTCTGTTCATCGGTCTGTTCAAGGCCGTTTCCATATACCACTTTAAACTTCACTACAGCGGTTTTTCCATCAGATGCAATATCTTCCGAAAGAATTTCGACGCTTTTTATGCCCCCTTTTTTCTCCATGTCCTTAGCACCTTTCTCCTTCAAAAGCGAAGCATACCCTTCACGTACGGTTTGTTGCTGATCAGGTTCGGTATTTGAAAGATCAATACCTTCGGCAAACTTTTCATAATCACCTTTCTGCATGGCTACAACATACTCTTTCAATGCATCACCAGGACCTCCACCCGAACAGGACGACATCACAAACATGGCAGCAGCCATAACAAACAAACAAAATAGCTTTTTCATCATTACAAAATTTTAGGTTAATAAATAGGTTTTTCTTACATTCTCGTTTGTTTCAAAAATAATAAATAGTTTTCAACTTACGGTTATCCATTAAATCCGAAGGCAACAAATAAGTTCCACTCATTCCCGGTACACTCACCGTACTGAGTCGTCCCTCCGAAAGATCTATCCCAATCTTGCGATATGCAAATTCGACCAGTTCTGTACAATACATCTCCGTTGTATCAGACAAATCATACTGATGGTCGAACAACGTACCACGCTCAGCCATAACTTGTGCGACTGCTGCAGCCCGACAAGCCGAATCACGTTCCAGCCCATCTACTCGCATCACCAAACCATGTGCAGCTCGTTCAGGGGCATAAAAACGAAAAACGGATTCAACTTTCACCCGGTCGACATCTCCCTTAAAATCAGGCTCTCCAGGAACTGCATGTATCACACACCACTCCCCTTCAATATTCTTTAGGATACCGACATGAGAATAAGTTCCTTTTCCGTCGACAACCAGCACTGCGCGGCTCATCATTCCTAATCCTCGGCGAAAAGCCAAGTCGCCATCCCGAAATTCCGCTACCGGCAAAGAGGGTAAATCTGCTTTCGATCTATTGTTACATGACAGAAATATGCACAAAGTCAATAATTGTAATAAGATGTAAGACAAGTTCTTCATCAATTACAAATATAATTATTTCTGCATTACGAGCAAAGAAAAATGTCCTGAAAATCTATTTATTGTATACAAAAAGTCCACACATTAGTCTTCACTATAAAAATGACTTCATGAAAACGCTACTTACTTTTATTCTTAAACAATGGTTCCAGATTTCATCATTTCGGTTGTAGAACGCCGTGGCTTTTGAGTTACATCCAAGAAAAAATCCTTTGCTTTCAGATTCTTTGTAAAAGTCTGCACTTTTTGTCGACCCATAAATTGACTAAAAAAATCTTCGGCCGGCAAAGTATAATAAAATGATATCTGGAACGTCAAATCCGGCAATTTACATTTTCCTTCACGATCAACAGCTACCATATACTGTGCTACTACTGCTGAATAATAAATTTTATTTCCTCTACGTACTCGAAAAGTTGCCCCATCATTTCCTCGCCGCACCAAATGCATTGTCCCGTGCTTTACTTTTAAATCCTTCTCTGAAGGATAAATCACTTTATTAAAAGGCAGGTCAGAAAACAACTGATAAGAAACCAGACAACTGTCTCCCACATACAATGTTTTAGAAGCGGAACTTACCTCCATCCAACAGTCTACCTTTAAAGTTTCTCCAGCCTTTCCTGATACAGAAAAACCGCAAAACAATAATAAAATACAAAAGAACAAACGAATTCTCTCTCTCATAAAATATGTCATTGCAAAAGATCTTCTCTACAACAATAATATTAAGCCAAATGTTCACACTCTTCAAGCCATGCTTCTGAAGTTGCATCAGACGGCATGCGCCAATCGCCACGAGGACTCAACGAGCAACTACCCACCTTGGGCCCATCAGGAAGACAGCTACGTTTAAATTGCTGTGCAAAGAAACGCCTGCAAAATATTGTCAGCCATTTTTTGATAATACTTTCATCATAAACTTTGGCACGTTTATCATGACCATCAAAAGCCCGCGTCGCCAAATAAAATATTTTTGAAGGCCGGAATCCGTAACGCAAGAAATAATACAAGAAGAAATCATGCAATTCATATGGACCTACCAAATCTTCTGTAATTTGAGAGATATTTCCATTCTCATCAGCCGGAATCAGTTCCGGGCTTATTGGCGTATCGATTATATCTAACAAAATAGACCGGCTCAAATCATCCATCCGATGCATGGAAACCCATTCAACCAAATAACGAACCAATGTTTTTGGAACTGATACATTAACGGCATACATACTCATGTGATCACCATTATAAGTAGCCCAGCCTAAAGCAAGCTCACTCAAGTCGCCAGTTCCTACGACAAAACCTCCCATCTGATTGGCAGCATCCATCAAAATTTGAGTACGTTCACGCGCCTGCCCATTCTCATAAGTCACGTCATGATCTGAAAGACTTTGTCCAAGATCATGAAAATGCTGAATGCAAGCATCACGAATACTGATTTCACGAATACTGACTCCCAAACTCTTCATTAAATTGACAGCATTAGAATAAGTACGTCCTGTCGTACCAAATCCAGGCATGGTGATCCCAACTATTCCCTTCCGGTTAAGTTTGAGCAGATCAAATGCTTCTACGCAGACCAACAAAGCCAACGTGGAATCAAGTCCTCCACTTACTCCTACCACAACCGTTTGTGCTTTGGTATGCACAATACGTTGAGCCAAGCCCTGTGCCTGCAAATGCAAAATCTCTTCACAGCGCAAATCAAGTTCACGACCAGTCGGAATAAAAGGCAAAGGATCAACCATACGGGTCAAATTAAAACGCTCTTCAGGAATAATGACCGGATCCATCTCTATTGTAACATACTTCTCGACATCGCCCAAAAGTGCTCTACCTGCAGAGAACGTTGTATTAATACGCCGTTCCATACGTAAACGCTCAACGTCGATTTCGTTAATCAGCATCTGATCCTCCATCTGGAAACGTTGTAAGGAAGATAAAATATGACCATTTTCGGCTATATATGCCCTGCCCGCAAAAACCAGATCCTGCGTACTCTCTCCAAAGCCGCAACCAGAATAAACATAGCCAGCCAAAGCTCGGGCACTCTGACCTTCAACCAGATTTTCTACATAACGACTTTTTCCTACGATATCATTACTGGCACTCAGATTAAAAATAATTTCAGCGCCCGCCAAAGCCAACTTGCTGGATGGTGGAACTACGCTCCACAAGTCCTCGCATATTTCGACGCCAAAAGTAAAATGAGTAGCCTCAAACAAGAGATGAGTACCCACTAATACATTCTGACCACAAAATTTCAATTTTGTATTCTCCAAACTTGCTCCGGACGCGAACCAACGATGCTCATAAAATTCGTTATAGTTTGGCAAATATGTTTTAGGAACAACTCCCAGAATTTTTCCTTTATGTATAATCACAGCAACATTCAGCAACATTCCCTTAAAACTCAAAGGGGCTCCTACGATTGCTATAATATTCAACGAACGGCAAAACTCCACCAGCTTAAGTAATGAGGTTTCAGCCTCTTCCAAGAGCAACTGCTGATGAAACAAATCCTGACAAGTATATGATGTTACAGAAAGTTCAGGAAAACATATCACTTCAACACCTTGACCTTCGGCTTGTGCAATAAGATTCTCTATTTGTTCTGTATTGTAATTACAATCTGCTACTTTTACACGCGGAACTGCAGCCGCGACTTTTACGAAACCGTATTTCATAACCAGTAATTAGATGTTTTCTGTTGCCTACAAAGGTACAAAAAAAACAAGACAAACAAAGTCCGAAATTTTACTGCAAAAAGATGCTATGACAATCCGTATAAAAATCCTCAAGATTAACGAACTGCTTGCTTAATCTTTATCGTGATGGAACAAATGACTCATAAGTTCCATCATCAAAAAACACGCGAATTTCTTTTATCCGACGAGGTCTATTGTCAATAATTTTCACATTATTAGAAGACATATTAATTTCCGAAATCTGGTGAACAGATCTCCGACTTTGCATTGAATCAGGAACAGTATTTGAAGGATTTTTTCCATGCATTTGAGACATCGACTTTTCATTCCTTCCAAATGCAGAGTCTTCTTCTCCATTAGCAGGGGGAGACACATAAGAATTTGTATCATCGAACAATGTCATAGGTGTACTTGCATCAGAACAATCAGCAACTCCACCTATCGAAGAATCCGTTCCAGATATATACATCTCTCCTTCACCAAAAAGTAACCAACTGATATTAATATTTGGAAAGGCTTTATGGATTGCTTGTACATGATTATTTGTCGGACGTGTTTTTCCATTAAATATATTAGAAAGCGTAGCTGGAGAAAGTCCTAACTTTTGAGCAAACTCCTGCTGGGACATCTGCTCATGTTCCATGATGGTCCTTATTCTATTTTCCATATTATACACAAAAATGAATATTTCGTGGGCAAAAACTATACTACATGCCCCTCTTATATTTTTTACAAAGATAAAAAACATTTTTCAACAAATCAAAGAATGTAAATAGGTATTTTACATTCATGGCGACATAATCATAAATATAAATATTTATATTCATAAAAACATAAATATTTAGCAACTTAAACGTATCAGCAAATGCCTGAATTTAAGATATAATATTTTTCATCAAAAATAACTATACAACTGGTTTTCAGTACAATAAAATAAATATAAAACAGCAATTTATCTCGAAATGCAGTAAAAAAGCATACAATAACCACTTCTGTTCCTTTTTATTTTGTCATTAAATATGAAATACGCTGGTTTTAAGCTATTTAAATTCACAATATTTTTATGCATACAAATTCATTTATGTATACTAATGAGTGCTTTATGGTTATAATTTACATAATCTAATACATAAAGTATGCTTTATAGTTCTATACTTTTGCTCTATTGAATTATAAATATAAACCAATAGAATTATATTTATAAATACTTATATATGTTAACTATGAAATAAAAGGACAGATTAAAGACTATTTTAAGCACTATTTTACCATATCCACCTCATGTTAGAGACTTTTATCTACGCAAAAACGTCAGAAGCCAAAATACAAACTAATAAACTATTAATCAAAATATTACGCTTGATTTTTAGAATAATTGGAACCTTACAAACAGATAAAATCAGGTGCAAAAATTAGGGATATTGTTATGTATATATTGCAAAAACCAAAGATTATAAAAGAGAAAAATCCTTTTGCTTCCCTGTTTACAAAAAGAATTTACGCTATTTTTGCATGACGAACAGGCAACTTTCACTTTATATGGGTGCAGATAAGAAGTATTTCTCCAATGCTTACAAAAAAAGTTGACCAGATTCCAGTCAACTTTTTCTTATATATACAGGTCGTAAAAAATATAACCTTACAAAAACACACGCTATCTACCATACGAAAAAAAAGAAAACGTAATTATCTGCAACCATTTCTTGTAAAGCCAAGACATTGCTTTCAATGCAAAATCACGAACAAAAGCTCACGCAACAAATCCGTATTTCCGGCATTGCTACCCTCCCCTCCCTTACTCTTAACATCGGCTTCACGAATATAACGAATAGCTTGCATTGCTTTGATTCCTGTATAGGCTTTCATTGCCGGAATATACGTCATGCGAATCTGCCAGTCTGATAATCCCAACCAAGCGGCCAATCCATGTTCACTTTTGTCTGGAGCATAATAAGCCAAAAGCAAATTACTGAAAAACCTAAACAACATGGGCAATGTTTTCTGAATAGGATTTGCCTTTGCATTTTTGTAAAAATAATTCGCAATTTTATTTGCCTTGTAAATATCCTTTTTTACGATGGCGTCCAGCAATTCAAAAGTATTAAACTCCTTACTGATTCCCACAACATGCTCTACAAGCTCTGACGTAATTGAATGCGTTGCAGGAGATACTGAAAGCATTAATTTATCCAACTCACCTGCCGTCCTGCTCAAGTCTGCTCCAATGGCCTCAACCAGCATTTCGACGGCTTTTTCGTCAATAACCACATTATGCTGCCGGGCATATCGTTTAATAAATGCCGGCATCTGATAATCCTTTAGCTTAGGTGAATCGAAAACAACACCGCCACATTGCTTGATTGCATTTATTAATTTATTACGGCCATCCATACGCCCGTACTTGTAGCAGATAATCAAGACTGTTGAGGGTTGTGGCTTTTTCAAATACAAGACCAGTTGTTCAATATTCGACAAACGTGCAGCTTCATGCACACAAACGACCAAACGCTGAGCCCCCATAGGAAACCCGCGTGCAGCATTCATCACAGTTGCCACATCAGTTTCTGCACCAAACATGGTCAGCAGATTAAAATCACGTTCCTCTGGTTTTAACAAGCTGTTTTGCAACTCACTGGTAAGTAAATCTATATAATAAGATTCTTCTCCCATCAGCAAATACACAGGTGCAATCTGGCCCGCTTTCAAATTGTTGATGATATCATTACACGCCGATAACGAATCGGCTGTTTTCCTTACTGCCATTCCTTTGATTTTATCCTTCTGTTATATTTTTATCTGTATTCATCTTACAGCCTTTGTGCCATAACCTCACGGGAAGCTAGACAAAAGGCTTCGGTATTTATACCACACGTATCCAGAAACTTTTACCAGTCAAATTTCAGATGCCGTACGGTGCGACCTTCATCTGCTATCATCTGCATCGAACTAATCCCCAGCCGTACATGTTCCTGTGTAAAATTCTGCGTGACCATGCGGTCGCTCTGCTCTGTTTTTATTCCATCCGGAACCATCGGGTTGTCTGATACCAACAGTA
>ENA-OPJD01000230-OPJD01000230.1-human-gut-metagenome-genome-assembly--contig:-NODE-230-length-9877-cov-1.859601_pt1 | contig 9877 bp, 10 predicted proteins | sample MGYA00241413_ERZ501656 | MGnify/ENA primary metagenome ERZ501656 (study PRJEB25962, sample SAMEA2042287) | human gut metagenome | biome: human gut; feature: human-associated habitat; material: faeces... | reverse complement strand
AATTTCTCATTAGGTAAATGTCTTTACTTTTTTAAGTATAAAAGTTATGGTATACTATAATTCATAATAAATTGTATTCTGACTCACATAAAATTATATTTTAATTCAAAGTGGGTTGACAAATGCTGATGTATATAGTAAACTTAACAAGTTGATAATTGCTGATGTGGCTCAGAGGTAGAGCACTTCCTTGGTAAGGAAGGGGTCACGGGTTCAATTCCCGTCATCAGCTTATAAAAAATCCCCGAAGCTCAAGATTTTCCAGTAAAATCAAAGGCTTCGGGGTTTTTTGTACTTCATTTTTTCAAATCAGATTTGTGTTTTGAAAGGTAGTTTTCCCAAAAATCCCCCAAGAATTTCCCAATTTAGTTATTTTATATATTGAATGCCACAGACATAAAGCCTGTGGCATTCAATGTATATGAGGAAAAGCATATGCGACGTCAATTCTGTGCACATGAATAATTTTTAGTCGGAACTGAGTGTACCCCAACACATAGTTGAAATACAACAGCTCCTTTTGATGATATTATAGTAACACTTAATTGTGTCCTAAATATAGCCATGTGATAAATATTTTCTTAAATTCGGTAAATATTTACAAACAAACTCTTAATCCGGCAGAAATATTCTATATTTCAACAATATATTTCTCGTACGCATTGATAACAGTAGTTTCTCCCACCTTGTCAAGCCTGACAAACTGCCTGCCGTAACTCATATGAACATGTCCATGCACAAAATACCTTGGCTTATACTGCTCAATAAGCCTGTTAAACACATCAAAGCCTGTATGACATGTATCCTCACCATCATGCAGTCCCTTTGCCGGCGAATGTGTGACAAGCACATCAAAGCCGTTTTTACGTTTAAGCTTCCACCACAGCTTCTTAACACGCTTTGTCATCTCCTTCTGAGTATACTGATTTTCTCCCGGTTTATAGCGGTTTGAGCCTCCCAGGCCAAGAAACCGTACACCCTCATATTCGTAAATCTCATCCTCAATGCATATGCAGCCTTCCGGCGGCTTTACATTGTATTTGTCATCGTGATTGCCATGCACATACAAAAGAGGGACTCCAACCATCGTTGTCAAAAAGGACAGATAGCTCGGGTTTAAGTCTCCACATGATACAATAATATCAATTCCTTTAAAATCCTCTTTCTTAAAGTATTCCCAGTACATTTTCGACTCTTCATCAGCTAAGAATAGTATCTTCATTACAGTTTATTTTCCTCTACACCCTTTAGTTCAACCACCATCTTTGCATTGTCAATAAACTCACTCATAGGTGGGATATTACCCACAATATTATCTACAAGCCAGTCCATCTTCATAATATCAGACGGTTTCATCTCGTGTTCACCCTTGTTTTTAAGCTCGCCCTTCTGATTATATATCTGTCCAAAGAACGGCACAACCTCACCCTTTGTGATATCGCTCTTTAAATGATCCGCAAGCCTTTTCACTCCATATGGTACATGCTTTGAACAAATCAGGTCAATAACACCGGCTGACATGCCCCACCAGTAATTAAGTGCCTTAACCTGCTCCTGTCCTTCTGCCTTGTAGGAGCCGGCCAGTACACTCTGCAAAAGCTTCTCATAAAACACTCCCCAATTCCATATAGGCATGGCGAGATTTAATGTCTGATCACCCTGTATCTTGTACAGACCAAAGTATCTCGATGCATCATTCGGAGTAATAATGTCTTGATCTGATACATAATGCAAATCATTTTCCGTCAGAAATTTATCCCTGTCATAGTCCTTGGTCTTTGACCATGCCAGATACACCTTAGCCCTTGGATTTACGCTTGCCACTCCAAGTGCAAATGCGTTGATATTGGCAATCATGCCATATATCGGATAATCGGCAATATACGCAACCCTCTCATTGTCCGTGACAGCTCCTGCAATCATTCCCGCGAGAAACTTCGCCTCATACATACGTCCATAGTATGTTCTGATATAAGGATGAGGCGCATTCAGCGAACAGTTGAGTATATAAACCTCCGGATGCTCAACAGCCACCTTTAGGCTGTTTGGCATCATCTGCGGTCCCACACAGAAAACTATATCGGCACCTGCCTTTATGATATCCTCAAGCACCTGCTCCACATTGTTCTCATCTACACCTGCCACATATTCTGTCTCCAGTTTGTCTGAAAAGGTTTCATCAAGATACATACGCCCAAGCTCATGCGAATACAGCCATGCAGATGTCTTTGGCTCTCTCGGATACAAAAATACCACCTTAAGCTTCTTCGGTGTCTGAGGAATCAGATAATTGAGCAGACTCTTTTTGGTCTGCACCTTTTTCGGATCCAGCACCAGATTTATCTTGTACTTTTCCCCTTCTGCTGCAAACTCCTTCCATGTATTGATGATGTTTTTGTTGTAATCATTCTCAGACATCTCAAGCATGGCATCCATGCCAAAGACCTCCATAAATACTGTAATAGCATCACCCAGCTTGATGTCCAGCCTGTCACCACCGCGGAAATTATAGACCTTTGAAAAGTCAAACATTACCTTGGCAAATTTTTCCTTGGTCTCATCATCCCATCTGCCCTCTTTTCCAACAAGCGAAAGAAGCTTATCAGCATTGCCAAGCTTCGTAAACTCCACCGAGCAAAGCCCCGTGATTTCATTGAACTTCATATACTCATAATAAAGCCTCACATCATAATCATCCGACAGCTTTGGAATCTTTCTGGTCACAATTGCAGGAATCGAAACGGCGTTGAAGTACTTGAGTACACTGACCCTCTTATTGCCCTCAAGCACATAATACCTGTTCATATACTCAAATGCCTTGATAGGGTCTCTGATGCCCTCATTCATCTGTGCATCTGACAGATTAGACCACTTCACTGCAAATTCGGTTTCCCAGTCCAATATCGGCATAAAATTTGCCGCAAATGAATATGTCCTTCCCATGGTGCTTGTTCCTACAACGAAATCCAAAGGCACATGAACCAGCCCCATATTCTGCTCTGTCTGAATATCTGCCTCTGATAAGATTTCATCAAGTACTGGCAGATAAGGAAACTGTCCTTTAGCTATCCTTGCCCTGTATTCTTTTTTTCCCAGCTTTAATGCTTCTGAATATTCTGTTTCACCCATATTGTAATCTCCTTTTGAAACTATTTTAACATAAATTCAAAAAAATTAAACATTTCCTTTGATATTTTTAAAAACTCTGATATAATATATGTTAGGAAATAGGTACCACAGTCATATGGAGGATAAAATAATGCAAAATATATCTCGGGAAAATGCCGATATCATAGGCGAAGTAGCCAATATCTGCATAGGCAATGCAGCCACAACACTGAGCATGATTCTACAAAAACCGACAAATATTACGACTCCGATTGTAGAGGTTTTGAAAAAAGAGGATGCTCTCGATCATGATGATCGAATTTTAATTAAGGTTCCTTACACAAAAGGACTTGACGGAACCAACCTACTTATTATAGAATTAAATGATGCATTGGTTATTGCCAATCTCATGATGGGAGGCAACGGAAGTAATGTTTCTGATATGACACTTGATGAAATCACACTTTCCGCCATATCGGAGGCTATGAACCAGATGTGTGGTACAATAGCTACATCAATGTCTTCGCTCTTAAACGAGCCAACCGACATAGGTTTTCCGCTTATCAATTCAAGTTATCAGAAGACCTTTGATATACCGGACGAGTTGTGTAACGGAACAGATATTGTCAAGGTGACATTCAGGCTGACTGTTGGAGATTTAATAGACAGTGATCTCTTACAGTTGTATCCAATAAGCATAGTAAAACAGATTATCAAACAGGAGGTTTAACAAAATGGCTAGAATTTTAATAGTTGATGATGCAGCATTTATGAGAATGATGCTGAAGGATATCCTTACAAAGGGTGGATTCGAGATTGCAGGCGAGGCTGCTGACGGAAATGAGGCAGTTGCAAAGTACAATGAGCTCAAGCCTGATCTTGTAACACTTGACATCACTATGCCAAATAAGGATGGCATCCAGGCTTTAAAGGAAATTAAAGCAGCTGACCCAAATGCTACATGCGTTATGTGCTCTGCTATGGGACAGCAGTCTATGGTTATTGACGCTATCCAGTCAGGTGCCAAGGATTTCATCGTTAAGCCATTTCAGGCTGACCGTGTTATCGAGTCAATCAGAAAAGTACTTGGATAATATTTACATACAAAACAAGGTCTGTCAGTATAGCTGACAGACCTTGTTTTTATTATATTTTTGTAACTGTTCAGTACATTCACAGCTGCGCAAGACTCTCAATAGCCTTGTCATCAAGAATAACCTTTGCATGCTCCATAAGAAAAGCCCTTTTGTCAGCCCCTGCAATGATATCATCTGCATACTCATCTGCTATGACAGACATCTTTTCAAGCTCATGCTCATCATAGCCCGATAAATCCATGCTCATAAAGTACTCTCCCTCAAACTTAAAAAGCTGTGAGAATGGCATTGGCAGTCCTTTAATCATCTTTGCAAATCTGACAGCCACATCAAATTTTTCAAAAATGAACATTACAACAGACACCATATCCTGCTTTTTTGCAGTTGTCCTGCCTTTTTTATTTTTCTCATTCTCTGCAGCCTCAGCCGGCAGCGAATTAAGCAGTCCATTAACGATATCTTTAAGATGCTCCATCATTCCCTCAGTAGCAGGGTGTTCAGAAAATGTCAGAGAAAGTGTGTGATCCGCCAAAAAATCTGCTCTCACAGTCTTGATTCCCGAATTAAAATCAGTTCCAAACTCTTCTGAAGCCATGTCAAATATCTGGTTCATGAATTCCTGGGTGCGCTCGCCATTGCTCATAATTTCATCCATTGTATATCCCAGATCATATATTTCTTCTTCTGAAATAACACATTTTATAGTGTGTTCACCTATTCTTGAAAACTCCATAACAAGCTTCACCTACTTTCTTTTTAGCTTTTGTCTGATACGGGATAGTGCATTGTCAATTGATTTATCTGATTTTCCAAGCATATGCGCTATCGTTGTATAATTATTTCCTTCCAGATACAATTGTAGCACTTTTTTCTCCATATTACTCAGTTTATTCCACAATTGTTCCTTAAATTCCTTAAATTTTTCCTTCTCTATGAGAAGCTGCTCAGGACTTGCAATATCATCTTGCAACATTTCCTCAAACTCTGTACCATCACTGTCACTCTGCGAAAAGGATATATATGTGTTAAGCGGCATATGTTTCTTTCGGTTTGAAGCCTCAAGCGCCGAGCTAAGCTGCCTTGTGATGCATAGCTGTGCAAAACTGTAGAAAGATGCTTCCTTGTCGCTCTTATAGTCTCTGACCGCTTTAAACAGGCCAATCATGCCCTCCTGAATAAGGTCATCATTCTCACCGCCTATCAGGTAGAGTGCATTCGTCTTTTTACGCACAAGCGGCTTATACTTTTCCAATATATAGTCCATGATTTCATTGTTGTCACCATGGTCATTTTTGTCATTATGAATCCTCATAATAAGCTCTTCATCCGTATATGCGCTGTAATCTTCCACTATATGCTTCCTATTCTATAAATATACAATTCATAATACACACCACTCATCCCGCGACATGCAATCTACTTTCCACTCTTAAGTCTCTGTCTGACTATCTCATATGCAAGCACGCCTGTCGCAACCGATGCATTCAGTGAGTCAATATCGCCCACCATAGGAATAGAAGCTGTCATATCACAGTTTTCCTTTACAAGCTTGCTGACTCCGTCACCCTCATTGCCTATTACAAGACCTATAGGACCTGTGAGGTTTAAGTCATACATGGTAGTGCCACCCATATCAGCACATACAAACCACATACCCTTTTCCTTAAGCTCCTTTATGGTATTTGAGATATTGGTAACCTTGGCAACAGGTGTATAGTTTATCGCACCTGCAGACGTCTTTGCCACTGTAGGGGTAAGTCCCACTGCACGCCTTTTTGGTATGATGATGCCATGTGCACCCGCCTGATTTGCGGTACGGATTATTGCGCCAAGATTGTGTGGATCCTCTATACCGTCAAGTATGATGATAAAAGGCGGCTCGCCCTTTCTTTCGGCATTTTCCAGTATGTCCGAAACCTCGGCATATTCATATGCTGCTGAAACTGCAATGACACCCTGATGCTTGCCTGTCTCAGACATCTGATCAAGTCTTTCCTTTGCAACATAGTTTATGATTGCATCATGCTTTCTGGCCTCTCTTGTGATTGACTTTATTGGTCCGTCCTGACAGCCGTCAAGCACAAAAAGCTTGTCTATTGTCTTTCCCGAACGGAAAGCCTCTAGCACAGCATTTCTGCCCTCTATATAATTCTCATGAAATTTTTCTTTATTGTTGTTATCCATATTTTCCTCTTATTTTGTGCTATATTTCAATTCCTAAAAGCTCCACTCCAAGCTTAGTGAGTGAAACAACCCTCTCAAAATCATCCTTCAGATAAAGATAGCCCATGACCGCCTCAAGCCCTGTAGCTTTCCTGTAATCAGCCATTGTAGCGTTTTTTGCCATGGAAGGCGACTTGGCATTGCGCCCTCTGTGATACACATCACTCTCCTCCTCAGTCAGATGAGGTAAAAGTGCCTCTATCATGAGAGCCTGCGTATGTGCCTTTACTATATTACTTGTGTGCTTATGAAGCAGATTTGCCTTTGTATTGCCTTTTCCCACCACAACCGAGCGGATGACAATATCAAATATGCCATCACCGATATATGCAAGTGTAAGCGGCGAGTATGTCCTTATATCAACATCCTTTATTCCAAACTGTTCCTTAATATATGAGTCTATCTTCATACTATACAAGCTCCCATTTTACTCCCTCTCTAGTATCCTTTATGGCAACCCCCTTTGCCAGAAGCTCATCTCTTATGGCATCGGCTGCCGCAAAATCCTTTGCCTTTTTAGCGGCTGCACGCTCTGTAATTTTATCATTGATAAATGCCTCAAGCTCACTGTCTACAGATGACGATGCCTCACGTAATGCCTTTCCTGATTCCCTAAATCCCAGATCAAGTACCTGCTCAAAGTCATCGATAAGTGCAAGCTTTGTCCTGTCTGAGATATCAGCCTTAAGCACATCATACACTATGGTTATAGCCATTGATGTATTCAGATCATTTGAAACTGCATCAGTAAATTTCTTCTTAAAGTCAGCAAAAGCTGTCTCATCTATATCACCCTCATCCTTAAGCTCTGCCACACGCTTTGCAATCTTATTGTATGCCGCAACTGCATTGTCGAGCGCATCAAACGAAAACTCAAGAGGCTTTCTGTAGTGTGACTGTAAGCAGAAGAATCTGTAGGCAAGCGGATTGTAGCCCTTCTCCTGAAGCACCGAAACTGTGAGGATTGCACCCTTCGACTTGCTCATCTTGCCGGCTCTGTCATTTAAGTGATTGACATGGAACCAGTACTTGCACCAGTCGTGTCCCAGATAGCTCTCTGACTGTGCAATCTCATTGGTGTGATGTGGGAAAATATTGTCCACACCGCCACAGTGGATATCCACGTACTCTCCGAGATGCTTCATGCTGATGCATGAGCACTCTATATGCCAGCCCGGATATCCGACTCCCCATGGGCTGTCCCATTTAAGAGCCTGGTCCTCAAACTTAGACTGTGTAAACCAGAGTACGAAATCATTTTTATTCTTCTTGTTTACATCCTCCTCGACATCATCTCGCACTCCAACCTGAAGCTGTTCCTTCTCTACTGCTGAAGAGAACACAAAATAATCATCAAGCTTTGATGTATCGAAATATACATTGCCTCCGGCAAAATAAGCATAGCCCTTCTCGATAAGCACCTCCACCATATGGATAAACTCCGGAATACAGTTGGTTGCAGGCTCTACGACATCAGGCATCCTGTTGTGTACAGCCGTGAAATCCTTGAAAAAGGCATCTGTGTACTCCTTTGCCACCTCCATGACGCTCTTATGCTCACGCTTTGCGCCCTTTAGCATCTTGTCCTCTCCGGTATCTCCGTCGCTTGAGAGATGTCCCACATCAGTGATATTCATGACACGCTTTACATCATAGCCCACATAGCGAAGTGCCTTCTCAAGCACATCCTCCATGATGTATGAGCGGATATTTCCGATATGTGCAAAATGGTAAACTGTAGGTCCACATGTATACATGCCGATTTTGCCGTCAACACGCGGAACAACAGTATCAATCTGTCTTGTGAGTGTATTATAAAACTTGAAATTATTCTCCATTATTTATATCTCCTTTTGGATGATTTATAACTATCTTTTTATTTTAGCATGTTTTCCCTATATATTCAAATCAATCCGTCTGACAGCCGGTGCAGCCGGTGCAGCCGCCTCCGACCTGCATACTTGCCTCATAGAGACCTGTAAGTGAGCAGATTGCCTGTGATGCAATTCCCTCCTCGCGGCCTGTAAAACCAAGCCACTCCTCGGTCGTTGCCTTTATATTTACCTGTTCCTTTGCGATTTGCAGCGTATCAGCCACATTCTGCTCCATCTGCTCAATATACGGACGAAGCTTCGGCTTTTGTGCAATTACTGTCGCATCTATGTTTTCTATCACATAGCCTTTTTTTGCAATGAGGTCTCTCACATGCTCTAAAAGCTTAAGACTCGAAATACCCTCATATGCCGGGTCTGTATCCGGGAAATGCTTTCCGATATCGCCAAGTGCCGCTGCGCCTAAGAGTGCATCCATTATCGCATGCAACAGTACATCGGCATCCGAATGACCTAAAAGCCCGAGTGTATGTGGAACCTTCACTCCTCCCAAAATCAAATCTCTGCCCTCAACAAGCTTGTGCACATCATAGCCCATTCCTACTCTCATATATCGTCTCTCTTTCTATCAGATACAACACCTCATGTTATTGTCAACTGTCATTGCTCTGTATTTTAGTTTTTAACTATAGTATACCTTATTTCTTCTGTTGCGCCAAGATATTATTTTCAGTAACTTTTTTCAAATAAAAGACCGCCCCGGACAAACCGGAGCGGTCTTTATTAAAATGAGAATAGTCCATTAAATGTCTTATGCAAGTGCTGCAGTGATGATAGCCATTGAGTAAACCTCTCCTGCATTACATCCACGAGAAAGGTCATTGATTGGAGCATTGAGTCCAAGTAAGATTGGTCCATATGCTTCGAAGTTACCCATTCTCTGTGCGATCTTGTATCCGATGTTTCCTGCGTTGATATCAGGGAAGATAAATGTGTTTGCATGTCCTGCTACTACTGAATCAGGGCACTTTGTACGGGCTACACGAGGTGCAACTGCTGCGTCAAACTGAAGCTCTCCCTCGATAGGAAGGTTAGGATATTTCTCCATAGCCTTGTGAGCTGCGTTTCTCATCTTGTCAACGTCCTCGCCCTTTCCTGAGCCAAGTGTTGAATAGCTTAAGAATGCAACCTTTGGATCGATACCGAAGATCTTAGCACACTCTGCTGTTTCTCCGGCGATTTCAACAAGCTCGTCCTCTGTAGGATGGATATTGATAGCACAGTCACCCATTGCAAGAACCTCATTCTCACCTGTAGCAGATGGACGAACAAGGATAAAGCATGAAGAAACGATAGCGTTTCCTGGCTTTGTCTTGATAAGCTGTAATGCCGGACGAACTGTATCTGCTGTTGAGTATGTAGCTCCTCCGAGAAGTGAGTCTGCGATACCCATCTTTACAAGCATTGTTCCAAAGTAGTTAGCGGATGAAAGAATTCCCTTAGCCTGCTCCGGTGTAACACCCTTGCTCTTACGAAGCTCGCAGAATAATTCAACCATCTCATCCATACGATCAAAGTTCATAGGATCTATAATCTCTGCTCCACGGATATTGAAAC
>ENA-OPJD01000226-OPJD01000226.1-human-gut-metagenome-genome-assembly--contig:-NODE-226-length-10040-cov-1.996294_pt1 | contig 10040 bp, 9 predicted proteins | sample MGYA00241413_ERZ501656 | MGnify/ENA primary metagenome ERZ501656 (study PRJEB25962, sample SAMEA2042287) | human gut metagenome | biome: human gut; feature: human-associated habitat; material: faeces... | reverse complement strand
TGTAGTATACGTTTTGTGCAAAACACAAGGGCTTGTAGCTCAGCCGGTTAGAGCGCACGCCTGATAAGCGTGAGGTCGGAAGTTCGAGTCTTCTCAAGCCCATCCTTGTAATAAGCGTATTATGAAAGCCACGGATTGCTCCGTGGCTTTTATTTACGTCTATATCTTTATTTACGTCTATATCTTTATTTACGTCTACACTTTTAAGTATATTTACACTTTTATGTGTATCTACACCTGCACAATGCGTCCGTGTCTGCCTATTCCTTTAAAAAATCCAGCATTAATTCCATCATACTTTTTGGCACTGCACTCAGAAATCATAAGCTGCTGCTTATATTTGTAATCATCCCACTCGAGAATTGCTGTGACGTAGGGCTGTTCCTCCATTACACGCACAGTCGTATTTTTCTTGGAAAACACAGGGTATTTTCCGGTGTATCCCTTTTGAAGCAGCTCCTTTTCAAGCGCTTTACGCTTTTCTTTTATGCGTTCATTTATCTGATTTCCGTAATTTCTCTCCGGATAATCTTTTGATGCCTTTATCACAAGCTTATAAATATACTGATAAAGCGGTACTCTTTTTGCATCGGCTAAATGTCTACTCAAAAGCTTTTCCGTTTTCTCACATGGATTTGCCCTGTAGCGTGCAATGAGCTTAAGATAATCAGTGTCCGAAACCTCCCTGCAAAGCTCCTCCATAATGTCGATTCCCTCTACACGCGCCGGAAAATGATACTCCATCAAATCGCCAGGTACCGGTGTCCATCTGCGAAACGGTGCAAAGTAAATAAGGCTCTGGATAAAGCATTCTGTCTCGTTGCAGTATTCCTTTCCCATGTACATATACTTATCAGCGATTGTTCCTACCATATATACAAGCATGCGCCATTGCTCCTGTCCCTTTACCCAGAAATGTCCTATTTCATGGTATTTAAAGCATGCCTCATGCACATGCAAATTATCAAACCAGAGTGTGACCACATTGTCCTGCTGGTGCAGAATGAGTCCATAACCTTTTTCACTTCCTAAAACCAACGATGCCGAAATGATTTCTTCCTCGCTATGATAATCGCCCTTTAACACTGCATTTTCCAAAGTCAGATAGCATTCCACCGCATCATTCATGATATATGGGATTATATATTTGTCATCACTTCTGCATATATCAAATGAACCGTAATCAAAGAGTTCTGCGAGCATGTAAAATGCGCGTGGCATATCCTCTTTTAAGCCAGGAAGTGCTTTTACTAAATCCTTGTAAGCCTGCATTGTGGTATCCTTTCGTATAGGAAAAATGATAAAAAAATAAGAATTTCAGAAGTAATAAAAACCTCTGAAACCCTTGTAAATAGTACGGGCAACAGGACTTGAACCTGCACGGTCTCCCACTAGAACCTAAATCTAGCGCGTCTGCCAATTCCGCCATGCCCGCATATATATGCCGCGTACAGTAGCGCATCTGCCTACAATTGAACGTTAGCAGTTCAATTGTCAAGAATTCCGCCATGCCCGCAAACACTTTGACAGTATATCATTTTGTTTCAGGTGTGTCAACATTATTTATCACATTACGAAAGCGGGTTTTCTCCATCTGTTTTATTTTTCGGATATTCGTTTGAGTGTGCACTAATGACCTCATTAATCCAGTCTACACACTGTTTTTTTCCGTCATCTGTAAATGGAAAGGTATTGTCAGTCTTTTTGCTGTCGTCGGTCAGGTCAAAAATATATGGCCCCGGCCATATCCAGGCATGAAAGATTGGCTCACCCTTTTCCTCGGGTGTATCCTCGGTGGCTTCCTTAAGGACAGGCTCCTCACGCTTTATGAGAAAGCGCATGCCGTTCATCCAGCCGGTAAAGGTTGTTTTTTTATAGTAGTTGAGATTGAGTGCATCGTCGTATGTAAGCATAGGTGGCTCCTTGATATATAATGATATGTAATTATACACCAAATATCCGTTTAACGCCAGAATAACGCCAGTACTTAACAATTCAAAGTAATCATGCACTGAAAATTAATATATTAATGCAAAAATAAAAATGAATAAAAATGTATAAATAATGCTTATGAGCTACATAAATTACCCTTATTAATGAGTATTATAAAAAAATGACTAATTTTTATGCAGAAATGAAAACAATATAGGAAAATATATCCAATTGACAAAGCATGATTTATGTGTATAATAAAAAAGAATTGTTCGCGTCAGAACGACAGTTGTATCAGACAGCAAGATTAGGGAGTGTGTAATGACAATGACGTCATTCGCACTTTTTTGCGTATTAGACAAAATACTTTGACGTGGTGCAGTGATAATGCTTTAAAAAATCAAAATAATGCATTATCGATACAAATCCAAGAGGGAGAGAAAAATATGGGTAAGTACATTGTAAAGAGAGTTATTCTCGCGATTTTTACAATCTTCATTATCAGTCTTATTACATTCTTTGCCATGAATGCAATTCCGGGTGGTCCATTCAATTCGGAGAAGGCAAAGAGTCCGGCGGTAATGAAAGAGCTTGAGGCACGCTACGGACTGGATCAGCCACTTATAGTCCAGTACAAGAACTACATGGCAGGCGTGCTGCACGGAGATTTCGGTGTTAGTCTTAAGACAGACCGTCCGATCTCAGATATCATTGGGGAGAGTTTCCCGATTTCAGCGAAGCTTGGACTCTTAGCGGCGCTCACTGCGATAGTATTCGGAGTGGTGCTCGGTTCGATAGCAGCGCTGATGCGAAACAGGTGGCCGGATCGAGTTATAGTATTCTTCGTCACACTGATTACGTCGATGCCGTCATTTGTCATCGCTACGTTATTACTTTATTTCTTCTGTATAAAGCTTGGTGTGGTGCAGGCCTTCAGCTCAGGAAGCAACATGATATTACTTCCGGTGCTGTCACTGTCACTTTCACCGATGGCATATATTACAAGACTTACAAAGACTTCAATGCTTGATGCACTCGGACAGGATTACATCCGTACGGCAAAGGCCAAGGGTGTACATCAGTACAAGATTATATTTGTACATGCGCTTCGTAATGCGCTCATTCCGGTCATCACATATGTGGGACCTATGATTGGTGGTATCCTCACAGGTTCAATGGTTATTGAGAGTATTTTCAATATCGGAGGACTCGGTTCCAAGTTCGTAAGCTGTATCACAAACCGTGATTACACAATGATTATGGCCACAACGCTTTTCCTAGCTGTCATCATGGTAGGCGCGAACCTCATTACAGATATTGTATACAAAGTGATTGATCCACGTATTAAGCTTGATTAAGGAGAGATAAAGATGAAAGATAATATGAAGAGAGCTCCTTTCTCCACACAGATTGACCTTAGCAAGTTCGATATGAAGGATTTTGCCAAGGCATCAGATGAAGAGAAACGCCAGCAGGAGGTTATGGGTGAGTCAACTACCTTCTTGAAGGATGGTCTTAAGAGACTCCGCAAAAATCCACTGGCTATGGGTTCTATTATAGTTTTGGTTTTACTTATTTTGGTTATTCTTCTGGCACCAAAGATTGTGCCTTACGGCTATGCAGATATCGTTAAGGGTGCACAGAACTTAGGACCTTTCCAGTACAGCGATGCTGAGCAGGCACAGATTGATGCAGGTGAGAAGCTGTTCCCGCACATTTTTGGCACAGATGAGCTCGGAAGAGACTATTTTATCCGTGTTGTTTACGGAGCTCGTGTATCGCTGGGAGTCGGTGTGTTTGCATCACTGCTTGTGCTTATAATCGGTATCATTTACGGTTCCGTATCAGGCTTCTGCGGTGGCAAGGTAGATATGGTTATGATGAGAATAGTAGATATCATTTATTCATTGCCGGATATGCTGCTCATCATTTTACTCGCAGTTGTATTAAATGAGGTGCTAACACCTGTAATAAAGGGTACAGTGCTTTCAAAGCTCGGTGTCAACATGATTGCACTTTTCATAGTGTTTGGATTGCTTTACTGGGTAGGAATGGCAAGACTTATAAGAGGTCAGATTCTTACCATTAAGCAGAATGAGTACATTCTCGCAGCAAAGTGTATCGGAACATCATCAGCCCGCACTATCAGAAAACACATTTTACCGAACTGTCTGTCAGTAATCATCATTACTACAGCGCTTCAGATACCATCAGCCATCTTTACTGAGAGTTATCTGTCATTTATCGGACTTGGTGTTTCGGCTCCTATGCCTTCACTTGGTTCGTTGGCAAATACAGCGCGTGGTGGACTCCAGAGCTACCCATTGCGTCTTATTTTTCCGGCGCTTACGATTTGTATCATTGTTCTTACATTGAATCTTATCGGTGACGGCTTAAGAGATGCATTTGACCCTAAATTATCGAAATAGTAAGGAGTGAGTAAGATGGAAGATAATAAGTTTGTTCTTGAAGTATCTGATCTGCACACTACCTTCAAGACCGATAACGGAGACGTATCAGCTGTAAACGGTGTCAGCTTTAAGCTTGAGCCGGGAAAGACTCTTGGAATCGTAGGAGAGTCAGGCTCAGGAAAGTCAGTTACAGCATATTCAATCATGCAGATTCTTGCTGAGAATGGTGCCATCACAGGCGGCTCAGTAAAATATAAGGGTGAGGATATCACCAAATGGAACAAAAAGAAAATGGCAGATTTCAGAGGAAAATGCTGTTCAATCATTTTCCAGGATCCTATGACATCGCTTAATCCGGTATTTACGGTAGGCTACCAGCTTGAGGAAGCAGTGCTTCTTCATACAGATCGTACAAAGAAGGAAGCAAAAGAGCGTGCTATAGAGATGCTCACACTTGTAGGAGTAAATGAGCCTGAGAAGAGAGTAAATCAGTATCCTCATGAGCTTTCAGGTGGTATGAGACAGCGTGTCATGATAGCTATGGCATTGGCCTGTGAGCCGGATATCCTTATTGCAGATGAGCCGACAACAGCTCTTGATGTGACTATCCAGGCACAGATTCTTGAGCTTATGCAGTCACTGCAGGAAAAGCTCGGCATGGCAATCATCATGGTTACACATGATCTGGGTGTCATTGCTTCAATGTGTGATGAGATCATAGTTATGTACGGTGGCCGTGTGTGTGAGAGAGGAACAGCAGATGCCATATTCTACAGCCCGGCGCATGAGTACACAAAGGGACTGCTTCGTTCAATCCCTACAAAGACAAATTCAAAAACCAGGCTTGTTCCTATCGGAGGCACACCAATCAATATGCTCAACATGCCAAAGGGCTGTGCATTCTGCCCTCGCTGTGATGCCGCTATGAAGATATGTCTCACCGAAAAGCCGGAGGAAATCTGGGTTGGAGAGGATCATCTCGCATCATGCTGGATGAATATTAAGAATATGATGGAGGAGGGAAAATCAAATGAGTAATGAGACAAATAACAACGAGTACCTGCTCAAGGTAGACCATTTGAAGCAGTATTTCCCTGTTCATGACGGATTTAAAAAGATGGAATTAAAGGCAGTCGATGATGTGTCATTTGCCATAAAGCCGGGTGAGACGCTTGGACTTGTTGGCGAGTCAGGCTGTGGAAAGACAACCGTAGGACGTACTCTTTTACGTCTGTACCAGCCTACAGCGGGACGCATTGAGTTCGACGGCAATGTATTGTTTGACAGTGAGAAGAAGATAGATGTGGATATGCATCCTTACCGTAAGCAGATGCAGATGGTATTCCAGGATCCGTATTCATCACTCAACCCTCGTATGACGGTTGAGGATATCATTGGAGAGCCTCTCGATGTGCACAAGCTTTACAGTAGCAAGAAAGAGCGCCATGAGATGATTATGGATCTCATGGAGACAGTCGGACTAAACGCAGACCATGCCACACGTTATGCACATGAGTTTTCGGGTGGACAGAGACAGCGTATCGGAATAGCAAGAGCGCTTGCAGTAGATCCGAAGTTTATCGTATGTGATGAGCCGGTATCGGCACTTGATGTTTCAATTCAGGCCCAGGTAGTTAACATGTTTGAGGATCTGCAGAAGGAGAGAGGGTTATCATACCTGTTTATAGCGCACGATCTGCTTGTAGTGCAGCATATCTCTGATAGAATAGCTGTTATGTACTTAGGTCATATGATGGAGCTTGCAGATGCTGATGAGCTGATGGACAATCCAATCCATCCGTACACACAGTCGCTGCTTTCAGCGGTTCCAATCCCGGATCCTGAGACTGCCAGACACAGCAAGCGAATCGTGCTTGAGGGAGATGTTCCTTCACCTCTTCGCATGCCTAGCGGCTGTCCGTTCCGTTCACGTTGTAAATATGCGACAGAACAGTGTGCAGCAGCACGTCCGGAGCTTACAGACAGAGGAAACGGACATATGGTTGCATGCTTCAACCGCTAATATAAGGTTTTTACCGGCATATAGCTTAAGCCACATGTGCCGGTTCTAACATAAATTTATTTTTCATATTAATTAATTAGGAGGAAGAAAGATGAAAAAGAGATTAGTAGCACTTACTCTTGTTGCAGCTATGGCACTTGGCATGACTGCTTGTGGAAGCAAGAGCAACAACAAAACAACTACTAACGACACTTCTGATACTGCTGTATCAACAGCCGTAGACTGGACAAGCTATGATGAGTTAGTAGAATCTATCCGTACAGAAGCAGATCTTGCAAAGCGTGCAGAGATGATGCACCAGGCAGAGGATATGCTTATGGATACATGGTGTGTTATTCCACTTTACTACTACAATGACCAGTATATGCTCAAGGATTATGTCACAGACGTATACTCAACAGTAGAGGGTATGAAATACTTCTACAATGCAAAGAACACAAAGAATGCCGGAAAGTTAAACATCTTCATGGCATCAGAGCCTGATCATATCGATCCTGCATTAAACAGTACTGTTGACGGCGGATGTCTTGCAGTAAACAGCTTTGAGGGTCTTATGCGTTACAACGCTGAGGGCAAGCTTGAGCCTGCATGTGCAGAGAGCTATGAGGTTTCAGAGGATGGCCTCACATACACATTCACAATGCGTGACGGTCTTAAGTGGTCAAATGGTGATGAGCTTACTGCAAAGGATTTCGAGTGGTCTTGGAGGAGAGCTGCAGATCCTAAGACAGCTGCAGATTACAGCTACCTTTGCGCAGTATTCGCAGGATATGATGATACAAAGGGTCTTGCTGCTGATGATGTAGTTGCTTCTGATGATGGAAAGACTCTTACAGTCAAGCTTAAAGCAGTTACACCATACTTCCTTGACTTATGTGCATTCCCATTCTTCTTCCCTGTAAACCAGAAGTCAGTAGAGGGAAATGATGACTGGGCAAACGATGCAAGCGACAAGTTCGTTACAAACGGTGCATTCACACTCAAGGAGTGGAAGCATGATTCAAGCATGACATATGTTAAGAATCCTAACTACTGGGATGCTGACAATGTAACAGTTGATGAGATGAACGTAATGCTTACATCTGATGATGTTTCAGCTTACACAGCTTACCAGAACGGTGACCTTGATTTCATCGATACAGTTCCTACAGCCGAGATTGAGGCAGCTAAGAAGACAAGCGAGTTCTACACAGTTGACAACCTTGGAACATACTACGTAGGCTTCAACATTAACTCTAAGCTCTACTCAGAACTTGGATTAGATGCTGACCAGGCTAAGGTATTCAGAAAAGCAATCTGTCTTCTTATCGATCGTCAGTACATTATCGATACAATCGCCCAGGGCGGACAGAAGATTGCCACAACATTTATCCCAGAGGGCGTTACAGATGGTAACGGTGGCGAGTTCAAGAACAAAGATTACTACGGCACAGATTACGATAAGAACTTTGAGGAGGCTAAAGAGCTTCTTGCTTCTATCGGATTATTAGATGAGAGCACAGGTCAGGTAAACCAGACTGTCGAGTTCTCATACCTTGTAAACAACTCAGAGTCAAATGTAAAGATTGGTGAGGCTATTCAGGCAGATCTTTCAAAGGTAGGTATCAACTTAAAGGTTGAGCAGCAGGAGTGGAACGTATTCCTTAACAGCCGTAAGGACGGACAGTTTGATTTCGCCCGTGAGGGATGGCTTATGGATTACAACGATCCAATCAACATGCTTGAGATGTTCACAACAAAATCAGGTAACAACGATATGCAGTTCGGTCGTTAATCTGATTTTGCTATCATAACAAAGCCGCTCGTGCCATTTGCACGACGATGCGAATAACATGAAGAGTATATAGGAAGTCATACAGTTATTGTATGGCTTCCTTTTTTTGCGTTTAAAGTGGGCTTTTCAGAGCGAAAAAAGGCTCTTTAAAAAAATATGATAATGGTGTAAAATTATTATTGTATAGTTTTAGAATGATGTTTGAGGGTGTGTGATGATTTTAGGACTAAGTGATACGGAAAAGAAATTTAAGACAGCGATGGATACGGCGGGGGGGGACACGGCCGAGGGTGCCGACATGACAGTGGTCAACAGCTGGCTTAAGCTGTATGTCAAAACAAAAAAGAATTCCTCTGGTGTTGCAAAGCGCTATTATGGCGTGAAGACAGGTTTAAGCAGCCTGCTTTCAGATTTAAAGGAGCTTGAGCAACAAGTTATCGGGTATTGTGAGCTCACAGGAACCGACCGGAAGCACTTTGGAGAGCTGATAAAGGCTTGCAAAGCGAAAAGCGGCATGTTTGACGATGAATTTTTAATCAGCAAGGTGGACACGGATTTTCACACGACTCTGGACTCTGTTGTAAAGCAGGGGGAGAGATATCTGTCATCCTTTGACAACGGTATCATTTTACAGAGTGAGATAGAGAATCTGATACACCTGACAAATGAGGGGCTTGAAAGGAAAAAGCCTGATTTGTTTGCTCTGTCATATTTCTATCTGGGGCACAGCAACAAAGAGCTTGCAGAGCTAAATTTCACACAAAAGACTAAGAGAGTGCATGAGATATATTACGAGGAGTTCTGGAAGGATATATTAAAGCAGCTTGAGGCATGTGTGAAGCAGGCTGAGGCCATAAACGATAAGTATGAGGGCACGACAGACCGGCGCACGGCAAGGATACTGTCGGAGCTTAATCCGCTGCTTGTGGGTGTTACAAAGCAATGGGAGCCGGAACAGACAGCAGAATACATACTGCGCGATATGTGCAGGATATTCAGGGATTGACATAGAAAATGCAGATTGATAAAGGAGCAGAATATGGATGTTATAATTTGGGCAATTATCTTAGGAGCTGTTTTTTACATTAACAAAAAATCAAAGAGCGCAGGCAGTAAAAACACGCAGCCAAACAAACCGAGACCGCAGCAGAAGCAGATACAGCAGATATGGAACAGCATGCAGAATACAGTTCAGTCGGGTATGAATGCATTGAACCAGACATATCAGCAGAAACCACAGCCACAGATGCAGCAGAGAGCACAGCAGCCTCAGAGATCACAGATGCAGCAGAGAGTACAGCCACAGCAGAGACCACAGCAGAGCAATCCGGATATAGTGCAGAGGGCCGTGAAAAATAACGCACGCTTTGCGGATGATACGACACAAAAAGAGATTGAGACTATGCACGGACATAGCGAGGCACAGCAGAGGCTGGCGCAGGAGCACTCAAGAAATTGCCAGACACTGCATAATAAAGCAGCTGATGGTGCAAAGATTATAGAGGCTGAGACACAGAGCATGTTTGGCAGTGTTGAGGATCTGATTGCCATGGGATACAGTGGCAATCTGGAGTTTGAGAGAGATTTCCTTGGGGAAGGCTTAGACATGATTAACAACTTTTAAATAATATGAAAAGAGGCAGAAATGATGGACAGAACACCAAAGCCCGGAGAGCTTTACAGGCACTTTAAGAATAAGCTGTATCAGATAGTTACAGTGGCGACACATTCAGAGACAGGGGAAAAGCTTGTGATTTATCAGGCTTTATATGATGATTTTGGGATATACGCCAGACCACTCGACATGTTTGTAAGCGAGGTGGACCATGAGAAATATCCTGATGTGAAGCAGAAATACAGATTTGAGAAGATCACACTTAAGGATAAGCCGGAGGATATG
>ENA-OPJD01000225-OPJD01000225.1-human-gut-metagenome-genome-assembly--contig:-NODE-225-length-10083-cov-1.814719_pt1 | contig 10083 bp, 8 predicted proteins | sample MGYA00241413_ERZ501656 | MGnify/ENA primary metagenome ERZ501656 (study PRJEB25962, sample SAMEA2042287) | human gut metagenome | biome: human gut; feature: human-associated habitat; material: faeces... | reverse complement strand
ACTCCGGAGCAGGCAAAGATTGCCGAGGCTGCCGGTGCATGTGCTGTTATGGCGCTTGAGAGAATCCCTGCTGATATCAGAGCCGCAGGCGGTGTTTCAAGAATGAGCGATCCTAAGATGATTAAGGGCATTCAGGAGGCTGTCAGCATCCCAGTCATGGCAAAGTGCCGTATCGGTCACTTCGTGGAGGCTCAGATACTTGAGGCAATCGAGATTGACTACATTGACGAGTCTGAGGTGCTTTCACCTGCTGATGATGTGTACCATATCAATAAGAGAGATTTCAAGGTGCCTTTCGTATGTGGTGCAAGAGATCTCGGTGAGGCTCTCCGCCGTATCAACGAGGGAGCTTCCATGATCCGTACAAAGGGTGAGCCCGGTACAGGTGATATTGTGCAGGCTGTCAGACATATGAGAAAGATGAATTCTGAGATTGCTAAGCTTACTTCCATGCGTGAGGATGAGCTTTTCGAGGCAGCTAAAAATCTTCAGGTGCCTTTCGAGCTGGTCAAGTTTGTTCACGATAACGGCAAGCTTCCGGTCGTAAACTTTGCGGCAGGCGGTGTGGCTACTCCGGCTGATGCAGCTCTTATGATGCAGCTCGGTGCTGAGGGTGTGTTCGTCGGTTCAGGTATCTTCAAGTCAGGCGATCCTGCCAAGAGAGCTGCCGCTATCGTAAAGGCTGTGACAAACTTTACTGATGCAAAGCTCATCGCAGAGCTTTCTGAGAATCTCGGTGAGGCTATGGTCGGAATCAACGAGAGCGAGATTAAAATCATCATGGAAGAAAGAGGCAAATAAAATGAAATCAGGACTTAAGATTGGTGTTTTAGCTGTTCAGGGAGCGTTTATTGAGCACAAGCGCATGCTTGAGTCTCTTGGGTGCGAATGTGTAGAGCTGCGCCGGAAATCAGATATCTGTGACTTAGACGGACTCGTGCTGCCTGGAGGTGAGAGTACTGTGCAGGGCAAGCTGCTCCGTGAGCTTGATATGTTTGATGAGCTTAAGGGAAGAATCGCAAACGGACTTCCGGTGCTTGCAACCTGCGCCGGTCTTATCCTTTTAGCTTCACATATCAGCAACGATGACAACGTATATTTCGGCACTTTGCCTGTTACTGTTAAAAGAAATGCCTACGGCAGACAGCTCGGAAGCTTCGAGGCCACAGCAAGGTTTGACAATAGCTTTGACTTTACAATGACATTTATCAGGGCGCCTTACGTGGAAGCTATTGATGACTCAGCCAAAAATGATGTACATGTGCTCGCCGAGTATGACGGCAAAATTGTCGGCGTGCAGTATAAGAACCAGATTGGGCTGGCTTTCCATCCGGAGCTTGATGATGATACACGGATTCATGAGAGGTTTTTGGAGATGATATGATTATTCAGGAATGTTATTATAATTTGTAATAGCATTCCTTCTTGTTTTCTATTTATATTTTTATTGCCATATCATTTTTCATCATTTATAATTATATATCATGTGTTTCAACACTATTATCCGGAGGGGTTATGAAAATTTTAATTAGTAGGGAACAATTGGAGCTTTTACTTGAAAAAAAGCGCGATTTTATAGGCAAAAAGATAACAATAGATACAATTATAGCAGGTATATCTTTCTTAATATCAGTATGGACAGCAAACTATGAAACCATATGGATCATCCCGGGAATTGTATTTAAAACTATATTTTGTGTTATCGGAATTGTTTACATGATAAAAATAATATATGATATTATTGATTTCAAAAACAATAATTACACTCACACAGACTTATTGAGGGATATAGAAGGATTGGACATGATACAGCATAATCATTCATTAATTATAATCAAAAACAGTGCCCCCGGCATAAAAACAAAATATCTTACATATTATGATGAAAGATGGGACTGTAAGCTGTTTCCCAATTTAAAAACCGCAGATAAAGACAATGAAGCCTTTATCATCAGTAATTTATCAAATGACTTAGGTATACCCAAAAAAGAAATCAAATGCAAATATATATCATCCAGAGTAAAGGAAAAATATTCCGTAAGCCATAACGAAAACAGAGTGTATAACCATAGGCTGTACGAAGTAGAATTTAAAAATATTCCAAAAATAATGAATAAAAACGACTTTTCTATTAACTCCCGACACTATTATTGGATGACAATTAGTGAAATGGAAAAAGACGATAATATAATGAAAAAGAATATGGAAGTAGTTGATTTTGTAAAAGAATGCGAAAAATAATTTTTTAAGCCGGGGCATCTGCCCCGGCTTTTATTGTTTCTTATGTCTTATAAGTTCAATATATAATATGATTAGACGGTCAATAGGTATCATAATATAGTTTTAAAAAGCCTAAAACTCCAGAGTCACCTTAAACAGATCACCGTCCACAGTCAGCTCCAAAGTACCATTCATGAGCTTCATGAGACTTTCTGCAATAGACAGTCCAAGTCCACTGCCCTCGGTATTTCGTGAGCTGTCTCCTCTGACAAAACGCTCCTTGAGCTCATCGCTTGAGATATTAAGCGGTGTAGCTGATACATTCTTGAAGGTTATGATGGCTCCGCTGTCCTTTGGAATGATGTCAATGTACACTCTCGTGCCATGCTGGGCGTATTTGTTGATGTTGTTCATCAGATTATCAAACACTCTCCACAGATGTCGTCCATCTGCCTGAATCATGACAGGCGTAACGTCATTTTTGATAATTAAATCAAGATTATTTTTCTCGAATTTTTCTTTGTACTCTCCAGCTACCTGTGACAGCATAACAGCTGCATCCAGTTCCTCCAGCTCTACGTTTATGCTGCCGGTAGATGCCTTTGAAGCCTCAAGTAAATCCTGAATTAATTTTTTCAGACGTGATGACTGTCTGTCGAGAACGTCAAGATATTCGCGTACCTTCTCGTTATCTATGTCCTCCTTCTGCAACAGGTCCACATAATTAATAATGGATGTGAGCGGTGTCTTGATATCATGCGACACATTTGTGATGAGCTCCGTCCTGAAGCGCTCGCTCTTCATTTTTTCAGAGACCGCCGCCTCTATTCCATTGCTCACATTATTCAAATCCTCGCCATGCTTTCTGAAAAACAGCATAAGCCTTGACGTATCAACCGGCTGTGAAAAATCACCGTTTGCTATTGCCTTTGCGGCGCATCTTATCCTGTCATACTGCATGATGAATGCGATAAGCAGAGCAAGCTCTATAAGCTTTATAATGAATATAAATCCAATACTCCTTATTCCAAAGCCTATAAGCTCAAGCAGGCATATGAAACCGAATGCCAGCATACTGATCAGAAACAGCGGTACATTTCTTTCTATCCATGAAAAGCCGTATCTGATTGGAGCAAATACCATCCTGCATAGCTTTTTGACAGGCTTTAAGAAAAATCTAACAACATAGTAGCACAGTGTATGCTTCCAGAACTCATGTGCCCTGATTCTTACGTATGTTGAAAGGATTGCTTCAAGCGAAACCATGGTTGCCGCCAGACAAATGAGTGCCACCACCGGAAGCTGCTTTATAAGCAAAAAGCCTGCCGGAAATACCATAAAGTCTGCCAGCATTGTCACTCCAAGCATCACCGCATACGGCAGCCTGTCATATAATCGTAATTTAATTTCTTCCGAATCCTCACGTTTTCCGGCAACTGTCAGCAGATACCCCGCTGTAATCACAAAACCAAGTATAAATATGACAAACAATACACTTAAATGAGCCTCTGTAAATTCCATGACGTCAAGTAAGCTGTCTGCCTGATTGAAGTAATCGCCCTTTTCCTGAAGCTGCTGCGGAAGCTTTGCATACACATAATAGTACTCAGGCTTATCTTCCGTTTGGGTGTATGGATAGTACACAATTCCGGTATCCGATATATTAAAGGTATCCGGTAAAAGCTCATAGCTCTCATTCACCTGCTCCACCACTTTTATGATTTCGTAGCTGTCATAATAAATATCCTCATCATAATCGTAGTAAGAGCCGTCACTATCAAAGCGCGAATCGCCGTCATCACTCAGATTCATGCCACACTTTATATGATTTCCTTTTTCATCATAGCACTTTACATTTTTCCACTCGGCAAAGCCTGTAATATCGAGTGACTGGCCTGTAAACATCTCCTCGTAGGCAAAGTAATTATTTCCATTCTCATCGGTTTTCTCAACTGCCTTATATAAGCCAAGCGAGCTGTTATCGTTAGAGCCTGTCATCACCCTCACCTTTGGAATGACATAAGCGGTACCATCATTCAGGCACAGATAAAAGAGCCCATTTGTCTTGGAATACATGATTGAGCTGATTCTCTCACTGTTCATACTGTTTGATGCATCGTCTGACTCTTCATAGCTGCCGCTCATTGCATCCCACAGATATGATAGCCTGTTCCACTTTAAGTTCTTTGCCTTGTAGCTAAAAATATAATCCGGATTTGATATTTCATCCACACTTGAATACACCTTTGCTGCATCAGATTTTACATCTACCTTGTCCTCTGATGTTTCATTACTCTTTACCACTGCGGCCTGCAGATTTGTATCGTCCATCATCTGCGAAAATGCATTGTCATCACCGGATTCATAATTGTACACCATCTGTCTGCTATAGGCTCCTGCAATATTCGCATGAATTTCATCCCTTAGCTGTGCTGTGCTTTCATAATTGTTTGTATACACTGCAACTAACGTTGTTACAACAAGCCCTGCCGCCATGACCGAGCATACTATAAATGCCGCCAGCTTAAGCCACAGATTTCTTGATATTTTTTTCATATCATTCACCTTCCATTTTATAGTGCTTCACTTGACAAAGCTGTATCAAGCACGCACCTATTCAGCGTCAATTTTGTATCCGCGTCCCCAGATGACCTTTAAGTACCTTGGCTCAGCCGGATTTATCTCAACCTTTTCTCTGAGATGACGGATATGTACCGCCACCGTGTTTTCTGTCCCATACGGCTCATCCTTCCAGACCTTTGCATATATCTGATTCGGCGAATACACCTCGCCCGGATGCTCCATGAGAAGCTTCAAAATATCGTACTCTGTACGTGTGAGATTCGCTGCCTCGCCATCAACTGTCACTGTCTTTGATTTATCATCCAGCTCAATGCCGCCGATTACCAGCTTTCCTGCGCTTGTATTGCCTGCGCCAAGAAGCATGTATCTCCTGATCTGTGACTTCACCCTTGCCTGCAACTCTACCGGGTTAAACGGTTTCGTCACATAGTCGTCTGCTCCGACCGTGAGCCCGAGTACCTTGTCAGTGTCCTCACTTTTGGCAGTGAGCAGTATGACCGGCACATTAGAGATTTTTCTGATTTCCACCATTGCCTCTATGCCGTCCATGACAGGCATCATGATATCCATCAGGACAAGATGCACATCATTGTGCTTTACTATGTCGAGCGCCTCCAGCCCGTTTCGCGCCGGGATTACCTCGTAGCCATCGCTGGTCAAATAAATGCTGATTGCCGATACAATGTCTTTTTCATCATCACATACTAATACTTTATACATAATTGCCTCCGGAAGTTTTATGTTGGTCTTATTGTATCAATTGTAACATTAAAATCCAATTATGTAACACATTAAGATTTGTTTAAGAAATAATCTTTATGAAACTAAAAAGAAGCTCCGATTTACTGATATCAAATCGAAGCTTCTTTTCTTAGTTAGTTTATTATATTTGTTATTTACTATATTAGTTAATTTATTATTATGATTAAAGGGATAAAATACCTTTTGACCCTCATATCATTATAATAACCGGTTGATTTGTTTACTTCGCCTGGAATTTCTTTGCCAGCACCTTTGTCAGGATGTTGATTAAGAATACGATTACGAGAAGAACAACCGCAATTCCAAATGCCTGGTCGAATTTTCCTTCACTTGTCGCTGCAAGGTAGAGCTTGATGGTAAGTGTTCCACCTGACTGCATTATCTTTGAGAAATAACCGCTGGCGACCTTTGGAAGCATTCCTGCACTTCCTGCCGTAAAGAGGAGTGCTGCTGACTCACCTACTATTCGGCCGATTGCAAGGATAACACCTGTGATGATTCCCGGCATGGCTGACGGCAGCAGGATGGTACGGATGGTGTGCCATTTTCCGGCTCCAAGTCCGACTGCGCCGTGTCTGTAGCTGTCCGGTACAGTTTTAAGCGCCTCCTGTGTATTTCTGGTAATGAGAGGCAGAACCATGAGCGTCAATGTCAGTGAGCCTGTCAGGATACTGTAGCCAAAGCCTATTGTCTGTCCAAAGAACATCATTCCGAAGAGGCCAAAGATGATTGACGGTATTCCTGCAAGTGTCTCTGTGGCAAACTCTATTGTGGATACGAGCTTACCCGGCTTTGCATACTCATTCAAGTACACGGCTGCTCCCACTCCGACAGGAGTTGCTATGAGCATGGTGATAATTATGATGTAAAGTGTATTGAGCAGGTTTCCCGCTATTCCTACGGTGCCTCTTAAGACGGATGTCTCGCTGGTCAGAAACTGCCAGTTTACCTGGCCGATTCCCCTGACAAATACATATATGATGATTCCCGCAAGCAGCACTACCGATAATGCTGCACACAGATATATGAAAAAATATACCACATCATCGCCTATTCTGCGGCGTTTTCCATTTATACTAGTCATTTTCCACAGCTCCTTTCTTTTTGAGTTTCATAAGGGTGAGGTTGATTATCATGATAAACACAAAAAGCACAAGACCTACTGAGAAAAGCACCTGTCTGTGAAGTCCGCTGGCGTATCCCATCTCGCTGACGAGCTGTGTGGTAAGGAAACGCACTGAGTTGAACGGAAGTGGAAAGCTTACCGTTCCACCGGCTACCATGTTGATAGCCATCGCTTCTCCGAGCGCACGACCTATTCCGAGCACAATTCCTGTCATGATTCCTGACTTTGCTGCAGGAACCGTCACTTTAAATATTGTCTGTATCTTTGTTGCTCCAAGAGCAAGGGATGCCGCTCTCATCTGCTGCGGTACTGCCTGTATTGATGATACGCTCATGTTGATTACCGTAGGAAGAATCATGATTGCAAGCACTATGATTGCTGCAAGCAGATTTGATCCGCCGGTAAACTGATGTGTTGCTGAGTTTGCAAAAATATGTTTCTCTAGCTTGTATAATACCGGATTAAGTATCATAAGTCCTAAAAGTCCATAGATTACTGATGGAATGGCTGCAAGCAGCTCTACTGCCGGCTGCACTACCGCTGAGAGCTTTTTGTTTGACACTTCAGTAAGAAATACTGCCGTAAGAAGAGCAATCGGTACTCCTATGAGTATAGATACTGCTGTTCCTATGATGGATGTGAGGATTATGTACAATATTCCGTAGCTTGGGTCTGCCGCTGTCGGCGCCCATTTTGTTCCGAATAAGAGGTTTAACACTCCGACCTTGAAAAATGCCGGTGCGCCTTTAAGGAACATATAAATTGTTATTGATAATACTGCGAATATTGCCACAACCGCACATACCGTGAATATTATTTTGGCAACATTCTCTACTATGGATTTATGTTTCATTTGATACTCCTTGTTTCAAAAAGTTCCCCAGGAAACCTGCCATTTCCTGAGGAAACCCTGTATCTTGTCGATATGTATTAATACTGATGTCTAATATCGATGCCTGTATTTTGTATTTTTTATACTTATACTTACTAGTGATGTCTCGCATCGATGTCTGTATTTCGTATCATTAATATGCCCGATAATTTCTACTGCGGGAGGATAAGACCTACCTTCTTGATAACTGCCTGTCCCTCATCTGAGTTTACATAGTCAAACCAAGCTTTAACAATACCGTTCTGCTCGTCAATCTTGCCCTTTGTAGCCATTACGAATGGACGCGAAAGGAGATATTTGCCTGCTACAATGTTTTCCTCTGTTGCCTCTACTCCGTCAATTTTCATTGCTGTTACTGTATCATCAAGCACGTCAAGTGAAACATATCCGATTGCTCCCGGTGTTGAACCTACCTTTGCAAGAACTGCTCCTGTTGAGTCAAGCTCCTGTGCATATTTGCACTGATCCTTTACATCAAGAAGCTCCTCGAATGCTCCTCTTGTACCTGAAGCTGCCTCACGGCCGATTGCTACGATTGCCTCATCTTTTCCACCAAGGTCTTTCCAGTTTGAAATTTCACCTGTGTAGATTTTCTTTAAGTCATCTGATGTAAGCTCTGTTACTGAGTTGTCCTTGTCTGTGATTACTGCGATTCCGTCGATTGCTACGATGTTTTCCTCAACGCCGTTTGCTTTCTCATCATCTGTAAGTGCTCTCGATGAATCTCCGATATCTACGCTTCCTGCTGTTACTGACTCGATTCCTGAACCAGAACCTGTATACTCAACTGTTACTGTTACTCCAGGGTTTTTCTCCATGAATGACTCCTTGAGCGCCTCACAAAGCTTCTCCATTGAAGTACTTCCTGCAAGTGAAAGTGAACCGCTTAAGTTCTCATTTGATGTACCTTCATCTGCGCTATTATCTGCATTGTTGTCTGCTCCGTCTGAGCTTGAGCCACATCCTGTAAATGCTGCTGTCATCATTGTTGCAGCAGTTGCTAAAACTAAAAGTTTTTTCATACGATTTTTCATTTTAATTTCCTCTTTCATTACTTTCTTGAATTTATTTCTTTGTTTGTTACAACTGATATAGTAATGGGGAAATGTAAAATGCAAAATCATTAGTGTGTAAAATGCATGTAAAAAAATATTTTTAATTTACTGTACGATTGTAAATTCATATCCTCCGGTGGCTGTACATCTGTTCTGCCGGATGGTGGCTCTTTGAGCGTTGGAGTCTCTTTATTTGTACTTTCATCTGCTGTATTGCCGAATGTATCTGTGTTTGCGTTTTCTGTATATGTGTTTGTGTTTTCAGCATTTTATCACCTGCACATTTTTTCTATTTCATGCTCTACGTCCATTGGGTCCAATGGACTTTCCGCTGTTTCATATGTCAATATAAGATTTTTTCCCTGATAATATCCATTTTCGTTATATTTCAATATCTTTCGATAAGCTTTATTTCGATAATCAGGATTGTCTATCAAGCCAAGATGCTCCCATAGAATTATGTCGCCATTTTTCTTCTCAACCGTAAAATCGGGATAATAAATAACATCTGAGATTTTAATCGGCTTTTCATACTCAAACTTGATATTATTATCATACAAGGCTGTCGCAATAATTACTTCTGATTTTGACCGCACTATAATTCCCATTTTAGTATAAAACTTGAGAGCTTCAGGGTTAGGAACCTGTGTCTTTTCATTTGTCTCTTCATTTTTCTTCTCATCAACTGCTAAAAGTATACTTCTATAATGTTTTTGCTTCAACATTTTCTGGGCATAATCGGTTTTATATTTTTTCCGGGCCTTCCTGTTTGTCTCGAGTAGTCTGAGTTCATTTATTGTGTCCTTCAGATAAAGCTCCAGATATTTTTTATTGACAAGATTTCTGATTTCTTTATCATTTTTCTTTGATAAATACTCTCTTCTGCCATTTCTCCAAACATACCATTTAACATTTCCGTCTTTTTGTGTAGGATAAATTGTTCCTTCCTCAGTGATTGTCTCCAGTCTTTCCTGAATCTCTAATATCTCACTTTCTAACCAATGGATTCTATTATCTATTGAACTTATTTTATTTTCCTCCTAACTCTTTGCATCATGTGATGCCATGTATGTGATTCTAACAGTAATTCAATTGTTTTTGTGGGGAATATGATAAATGAAAACTGTCATTTATCTTCAAAAGTGGAGATTATGGTCTCCATTTGTTTGATAGCACCATATAAATATAGAAACCGACTATAGTTTGGAGCTGTTTTATGATTTTAATGGATTTCAGCTACTTTTTCCTGCTCTTTTTCGGATTTTGGGCTGAGTTTTGGGTGCTGTTTTGGGGATTTCAGCGGTTTCAGCTACTTTTTCCTGCTCTTTTCCGGCTTTTGGGCTGGGTTTGGGGTGCTGTTTGGGGAATTTCTGCGATTTCAGCTACTTTTTGCCTGGCCTTTTCCGGCTTTTGGGCTGGGTTTGGGGTGCTGTTTGGGGGATTTC
>ENA-OPJD01000222-OPJD01000222.1-human-gut-metagenome-genome-assembly--contig:-NODE-222-length-10132-cov-1.899970_pt1 | contig 10132 bp, 7 predicted proteins | sample MGYA00241413_ERZ501656 | MGnify/ENA primary metagenome ERZ501656 (study PRJEB25962, sample SAMEA2042287) | human gut metagenome | biome: human gut; feature: human-associated habitat; material: faeces... | reverse complement strand
ATGAGCCATGCATACGGAACTGTATCGACAGAAAAAGAGGCAGAGGCTTTGATAGATAAAGCCATAGACTGTGGCTGTACATTTTTTGATACAGCAGAGATATACGGAACAGCAGAAGACCCGCATCACAATGAAAAACTGCTTGGAAAGATATTGAAGCCATATAGAAACAAAATAGTGCTGGCATCAAAGTGTGGCATACGATTTGATGAAACAGCAACAACTGTTAATAAACCGTTGATCCCGGATGGACGACCGGAGACAATTAAATCGTCGATCGATGGCTCATTGAAGCGTCTTAACACAGATCATCTGGACTTATACTATATCCACCGTATAGATCCGACGGTGCCAATTGAGGAGACAGCAGGGGCAATGAAGGAATTGATTGAACAGGGAAAGATCACGCACTGGGGACTTTCAGAGGCAGATGAAGATACGATCAGACGCGCTAATAAAGTATGTCCGATAACTGCGATCCAGAACAGATATTCCATGATGTATAGGGACTATGAAAAATTATTCCCTGTACTTGAAGAATTAGGAATAGGATTTGTTGCTTTTTCTCCACTTGCGAATGGTTTCCTTACAGCTGTGTATAATTCCCATGCACAATTCGAAAAACCGGGAGATTACAGAAGCATGATGCCACAGTTTAGTGATGAAGGAATTGAAGAAAATAAGGAATTTATACTCTGGATAAAACTTCTGGCAGAGGAGAAAAAAGCTACACCGGCCCAGATATCACTTGCGTGGATGAGTGCAAAGAAACCGTATATCGTTCCTATTCCGGGAACAAGAAAGGTAAGCAGACTGGAAGAGAACATGAAAGCATCTGAGATAAAACTGACAAAAGATGAAGTAAAAGCAATAGATGAGATGCTCGACAATATACCAATGTCGCAGGTATTTGGTGGTTCAAAGATACAGAAAAAATAGTAGCTTAATATTTCTGCAAAGTAGAACATTTAGAACAATCATGATGGCATATCCGCTTAGTCTGTCGTTTACTGCGGTATTGATATTTATTTTATTGATAATAAGCAGACCGTCGAAGCGTTATGCAAAAAATATAAAAGAGAAAAATTAATGAGATAAAACAGTAAAGGAGCAAATATGAGTATTAAAAAACTAATCCCGGCAATTCTTATCGGAACACTTGCATGTGTTAACCTTGCAGGATGTACATCAAGTAAAGACAGAGAAGCACCTAAAACTAAACAGGAACTTAAGTCGACACAGATTGAAAGTAATAATGGAGAGTCATCAAAGGTACTTGTAGTATATTATTCGGCATCAGGAAATACAAAGGCTGTTGCAGAGAATATTGCAGAAGAGACAGACGGAGATCTGTTTGAGCTTGTGCCGACAGACGTGTATACAAGTGATGATCTGGATTGGACTAACAAAAACAGCAGAGTAACTCAGGAACATAATAATCCTGAGACAAGAGATGTGGAACTTGAATACAATACAGTTGACAATTGGGATGATTATGACACCGTTTTTATAGGATACCCAATCTGGTGGGGAATTGCAGCCTGGCCGGTAAACAGTTTTGTACAGCTTAATGACTTTACAGGAAAGACTGTTATTCCGTTTGCCACATCAACTTCATCAGGATTGGGAGACAGCGGTGAGCTTTTAAAGAAACAGGCAGGAACAGGTGACTGGCAGGATGGCAAAAGGTTTCCGTCTGGTGTAAGTGCAGATGAGGTTACAGGCTGGATCAATGATCTGGAACTTAATAAGTAGTTTGAATAAGTGATTTGAAGGAGAACAAAAGATGAACATGTGGGGACTTCTTATGATAATTCTTGCTGTTTTGTCAGCAGCGGGAATTTTGTATCTTGCCAGCCGTATTGGCAGATTTTGGATTATTAAAAGGATTGCAAAAGAAAAAAGAAATATTTGCTTTCTGATCGGACTGATAATCTTAATAGCGTTATCAGCAAGTATTTGGCTCGCATGGGGATATATGAATGCTATTGTCTGTATTCTGCATCTGCTTGTATTCTGGCTGCTTGCTGAGGGAATTTTTACGATAATACAAAAAATAAGAAAAAAGGAATTTAAAAGATACTATGCAGGAATAACAGCCGTCGTGTTTACGGTGTGTTATCTTGGTGCAGGATGGTACTGCGCACATCATGTATGGCAGACATCATATGAAATACAGACGGATAAAAGTGTTGGAAATCTCAAAGTTGCTGTATTTTCTGATTCGCATGTTGGAGCAACATTTGATGGAGAAGGCTTCGCCGGACATATGAAGGAAATTGAGGCACAAAGTCCGGATATCATATTGATCGTTGGTGATTTCGTGGATGATGATACATCGAAAGCGGATATGGTAAGGGCATGCCGGGCACTTGGCGAGTTAAAATGTACTTATGGTGTGTATTATACCTTTGGAAACCATGATAAAGGTTATTATCCATCTGATTATCGAGGTTATAGCGGTGCTGATCTTAAAGAGAATTTAGAAAAGAATAATGTCCATGTTATGGAAGATGATGTAGAACTGATAGACAACCGGTTTTATATTATCGGGAGAGCTGACAAATCTGAAGAATACGGTGCAGGAAGGAAGAACATGGAAGAACTGGTAAAAGACTTAGATCCGGATAAATTTTCTATTGTTTTAGATCACCAACCGGAAGATTATGCAAGCCAGGCAGACTCAGGAGTGGATCTGGTTCTTTCGGGTCATACGCACGGAGGACAGCTTTTTCCGCTTATGACGGTAGAAAAACTTACAGGAATGACACCTGATGACAGGATTTATGGATATGAAAAGCGCGATAGTACAAACTTTATAGTGACTTCGGGTATTGCAGACTGGGCTATTAAGTTTAAAACCGGCTGTAAATCAGAATATCTGATGATCAATATTCAATGATATAATTAATAGGTAAAGCAGTCTTTCACATTTAGGATTGACTGCTTTTTCGTATCATTTGATGCTAAGCATGAAATGAAAAAATTGAAAAAATGGTACAGTAATGGTACAGTAAACGCCAAAATCAATTTAATAGAAAATTTATAAAGCCTGAAACACCAAGTAAAATCAAGGGTTTCAAAAATTTTATTAAAAAAATTAGCACTCGAGGGTTGACATTGCTAATAGGTGGTGGTATGTTATGTACAGATAAAAAATTAGCACTCCAAAATACAGAGTGCTAACAAATTAAAAGCATACTTCAGATGGAGCGTGTGACCAATGGAAAATGAAAACAAAGAACTAGAATTGAGCGAGAGACAGCTTACCATACTGGATGCAATCATCCGCAATTATCTCGCCACAGGAGAGCCGGTTGGCTCACGTACAATTTCAAAATATACAGATCTTAATCTGAGCTCGGCAACAATCAGAAATGAGATGAGTGACTTAGAGGAGATGGGCTATATAGTACAGCCACATACCTCAGCAGGAAGAATTCCTTCGGATAAGGGCTACAGATTATATGTAGACCATCTTATAGAGACCAATGATAAGAAGGAAAAAGAACTTTCTGATATGAAGGAGCTGGTCATTGAAAATACCGAGAAGATGGAGCAGGTGTTAAAGCAGGCGGCAAAGGTACTTGCAAACAATACCAATTATGCCACACTTGTTTCTGCACCGGATGTCAATCACAACAAGGTGAAATTCATCCAGCTTTCACAGGTTGACGACCAGCACCTGCTTGCAGTAATTGTTATGAATAACAATATGGTCAGAAACAAGATGCTTGATTTATATGAGCCGCTTGACAATGAGACGATACTTAAGCTCAACATTCTGCTTAACACCTCATTAAACGGACTCGCAATGAACGAGATTAATCTTGGAAACATTGCAAGCATAAAGGAGAGAGCCGGTATTCATTCAGGAATTGTCTCTGATGTGATTGATGCATTGGCACAGACCTTCGCGGAGAGTGAGGATCTTAAGATTTACACCAGCGGAGCGACAAATATTCTGAAGTATCCTGAGCTTTCGGATTCCAATAATGCAGCGACACTTTTGTCAGCATTTGAGGAAAAGGAAGAGCTAGCAAGCCTTGTTACTGAATCCCTATCCGATTCCGAGAAGAAGGACAATGGAACAGGTATTCAGGTTTATATAGGAAATGAATCTCCGATCCAGACCATGAAGGACTGCAGTGTTGTCACTGCGACATATGATCTTGGTGAGGGCGTAAAGGGCACGATAGGAATTGTCGGACCAAAGCGCATGGATTATGAAAAAGTAATGGATAATCTAAAGACTCTTAAATCCCAGTTAGATGGAATTTATAAGAAGTCTGAGGATGAAACATAGGAAGGTGGTCAAAAATGCCAGAGGATATTAAAAAAGAAACTATCGACAATGAGACTGCAGAAAACAAAGCAGAAGAGATAGAGATTGAAGGAGCTGATGAGGAAAGCACTCAGACAGCTGAAGAAACAAAAGATGCAAAAGATACAGATGTGAATGAAACTGAATCAGATGATGATGCTTCAGCTGATGCAGATGAAAAGTCAGATGAAAAGAAAGGCCTTTTCAAGAAAAAGAAAAAAGACAAGAAGGACGAGCAGATAGAAGAACTTAACGACCGTCTGAAAAGACAGATGGCAGAGTTCGAGAACTTCCGCAAGAGAAGTGAGAAGGAAAAATCCCAGATGTTTGACATGGGAGCAAAGACAATAGTTGAGAAAATCCTTCCTGTAATCGACAATTTCGAGAGAGGTCTTGCAGCAGTACCGGATGATAAGAAGAATGATCCTTTTATCACAGGTATGGATAAGGTCTACAAGCAGATGCTCACAGAGCTTGATGCTGCAGGTGTAAAGCCAATAGAGTGCGTAGGACAGGAGTTTGATCCTGATTTCCACAATGCAGTGATGCAGGTTGAAAATGATGAACTTGAGTCAGGCACCGTAGCACAGGAGCTTCAGAAGGGCTATATGTACAAGGATTCAGTGGTACGCCACAGCATGGTATCGGTAGTACAGTAATGATGTGTACATCTATCCGGCATGACAGTGAATCAGATTTATATGAATGCAGACAGCATTTAAGGGATTCATGTGAGACAACGGATGGTTACAAATAAATGAAACATGTAAAAACACTATATTTAATAGGAGGAAAATAAAATGGGCAAAATCATTGGTATTGATTTAGGAACAACAAACAGCTGCGTAGCAGTTATGGAAGGTGGAAAACCTACAGTTATAGCAAACCAGGAGGGTGCAAGAACCACACCTTCAGTAGTTGCTTTCACAAAGACAGGAGAGAGACTTATCGGTGAGCCTGCAAAGCGTCAGGCAGTTACAAATGCTGAGAAGACAATTTCTTCTATCAAAAGACATATGGGTACAGATTACAAGGTACAGATTGATGACAAGAGCTACAGCCCACAGCAGATTTCAGCTATGGTACTTCAGAAGTTAAAGGCTGATGCAGAGGGATACCTCGGTGAGAAGGTTACAGAGGCAGTTATCACAGTACCTGCTTACTTCAACGATGCTCAGCGTCAGGCTACAAAGGATGCCGGCAAGATTGCAGGTCTTGATGTAAAGCGTATCATCAACGAGCCTACAGCAGCAGCACTTGCTTATGGTCTTGACAATGAGAAAGAGCAGAAGATTATGGTTTATGACCTTGGTGGTGGTACATTTGATGTATCTATCATCGAGATTGGTGACGGAGTCATCGAAGTATTATCTACAAACGGTGATACACACCTTGGTGGTGATGATTTCGATAACAAGGTAACACAGTGGATGATTGACGAGTTCAAGAAGGCAGAGGGGGTTGATCTTTCTACAGACAAGATGGCACTCCAGAGATTAAAGGAAGCTGCTGAGAAGGCAAAGAAGGAGCTGTCTTCAGCTACTACTACAAACATCAACCTTCCATTCATCACAGCTACAGCAGAGGGACCAAAGCATTTCGACATGACTCTTACAAGAGCTAAATTCGATGAGCTGACACATGACCTCGTAGAGAGAACAGCAATCCCTGTACAGAACGCTATGAAGGATGCAGGCGTTACAAATGCAGACCTTGGACAGGTATTACTTGTAGGTGGTTCTACACGTATTCCGGCTGTACAGGACAAGGTAAAGCAGATGACAGGAAAAGAGCCAAGCAAGTCTCTTAACCCTGATGAGTGCGTAGCAATCGGTGCTTCTATCCAGGGTGGTAAGCTTGCAGGAGATGCCGGTGCAGGCGAAGTACTTCTCCTTGATGTTACTCCACTTTCTCTTTCAATCGAGACAATGGGTGGTGTTGCTACAAGACTTATCGAGAGAAATACAACTATTCCTACAAGAAAGAGCCAGATATTCTCTACAGCCGCTGATAACCAGACAGCCGTTGATATCAACGTAGTACAGGGTGAGAGACAGTTCGCCCGCGATAATAAATCACTCGGACAGTTCAGACTTGATGGTATCCCACCAGCACGTCGTGGAGTTCCACAGATTGAGGTTACATTCGATATCGATGCAAATGGTATCGTAAATGTGTCTGCAAAGGATCTTGGAACAGGAAAAGAGCAGCACATCACAATCACAGCAGGATCTAATATGTCTGATGATGAGATTGATAAGGCTGTTAAAGAGGCTGCTGAGTTTGAGGCACAGGATAAGAAGAGAAAAGAAGCAATCGATGCAAGAAATGATGCTGAGAGCTTTGTATTCCAGACAGAGGATGCATTAAAGCAGGTTGGAGATTCTGTTGATGCCGCTGATAAGTCAGCAGTTGAGGCTGATATCGCAGCAGTTAAGTCATTCCTTGATTCACATAAAGAGGCTGAGGCTATGACAGAGGCTGATGTTGCAGAGCTCAAGGCAGCACAGGAGAAGCTCACACAGAGTGCGCAGAAGGTATTTGCAAAGATGTATGAGCAGGCTCAGGCAGCGCAGGGAGCAGCAGGAGCAGGACCTGATATGAATGCAGGCGCTTCAAACGGAGCAGATGATGATGTCATCGACGCAGATTTCAAGGAAGTATAATTAAACAGATGCTGCCATAATGATATGAGGATTAATGACCTGTAATTCGGGTTATCAATCAAAGCATCATGATGGCTGCGTAAGTAAAATTACTCGCAAGGTTGGCCGCTTGGCCGGCCTTGCGAATTAGTTGTATAATAAAAGGAATTTTCAATTATGGCAGAAAAAAGAGATTATTATGAGGTATTAGGAGTATCTAAGACCGCTACAGATGCAGAGATTAAAAAAGCCTTCAGACAGCAGGCAAAGAAATATCATCCTGACATTCATCCGGGTGATAAAGAGTGTGAGGAGAAGTTTAAGGAGGCTCAGGAGGCCTATGCCGTATTGTCTGATCCGGATAAGAGACGCCAGTATGATCAGTTCGGTCATGCAGCATTTGATGGCACAGGCGGCGGAGCCGGTGGCTTTGATTTCTCAGGCATGGATATGGGGGATATTTTTGGTGACATTTTCGGAGATTTCTTCGGAGGTGGAAGAAGCAGTGGCAGAAGAAATGGTCCTGCACAGGGTGCAAATGTCCGTCTCAGTGTAAGAATTTCTTTTGAGGAAGCTATATTTGGCTGCACAAAGGAGCTTGAGTTCAACTATAAGGAGACATGCTCTACCTGTGGCGGCAACGGAGCTAAGCCGGGCACATCTCCTGAGACATGTACCCAGTGTAATGGTACAGGTAAGGTTGTCAGACAGAGTCAGTCTCTGTTTGGAGTAGTGCAGAATGTCACAACATGTCCATCCTGCGGTGGTTCGGGCAAGGTAGTAAAGGATAAGTGTCCTACATGTCACGGTACAGGCTACAATACCAAGAAGGTCAGAAAGACTGTTGAGATTCCAGCCGGTATAGATAATGGACAGTGTGTCAGAATACGTGAATACGGCGAGCCGGGCATAAATGGCGGACCGCGTGGAGATCTTCTTGTTGAAGTTATTGTTTCAGGCAGCAGGGATTTTGAGCGTCAGGATGTTAATATCTTTTCAAAGGCATCCATCTCGTATGCTATTGCAGCCTTAGGTGGAGATATAAGAATCAAGACTGTTGATGGAGATATTATATACACAGTTGCACCGGGTACACAGACAGGTACACGTATCCGCTTAAAGGGCAAGGGTGTTCCTTCAACAAGAAATAAAGCAATAAGAGGTGACCATTATGTCACACTTGTTGTCAATACGCCTACAGGTCTGTCTAAGGATGCTAAGGAGGCTCTTAAGAAGTTTGATGAGCTTTCAGGTGGCTCTCTGACCAAGGAGGGCGGAGCTTCTACTGATTCTAAAAAGAAAAAAGGATTTATGGATAAGCTCAAGGAGTCTTTGGACGATCTGTAAATAGATGATCTGTAATAGATGATCCTATAATATATGTCCCGCCATGTGTGGCGGGGCATTTTTTAGGTTATTTTTACGTATAAAAAAATGGGGCTTTTATACAGCACATTTTTATGGTATTATATGAGATAAGTTGTGGAGGCAGTCGTATGACTGCCTTGTAAAATGTACGGAAATGTTTTGAAATAAAACTGTATTTATACTATGTATCTATTTTATTAAGAGAGGATTTTTATATGAAGTGGAAGAAATACACGATTGAGACAACAACCGCGGCTGAGGATTTCATGAGCAGCATGCTTATGGAGCTTGGTATCGAGGGAATCGAGATTGAGGACAATATTCCCCTGACCAAAGAGGACCAGGCGGATATGTTTATTGATTTTCTGCCGGAGCTGCCTCCGGATGAGGGCATAAGCCATGTCAGCTTTTATATTGAGGATGATGGCAGTGATCAGTCAGATATGCTTAGAAAGGTAAAGCTTGGACTTGAGGATTTAAGAGATACTGTTGATGTGGGAAGCGGTGTAATTTCGTCATCTGAGACAGAGGATCTCGACTGGATTAATAACTGGAAGAAGTATTTTTCATCATTTACAATCGGTGATATATTGATTAAGCCTACATGGGAAGAGGTAAAGCCTGAGGATGCGGATAAATTTATGATAGAAATTGATCCGGGAATCTCCTTTGGTACAGGAAAGCACGAGACAACACAGCTTTGTATCAAGCAGCTTATCAAGTATATTGAGGGCGCAAAGGAAGCACCTACAGTGCTTGATGTGGGCTGTGGAAGCGGAATCCTTTCAATTGTAGCTTTAAAGCTTGGTGCAAAGGAGGTTGTAGGTACTGACCTTGATGCTGACTGCATGATTTCTACGCGTGACAATATGCAGGTCAATCATCTGGATGAGAAGCTTGGCACGTTTTATGTCGGCAATCTCATAGATGATACAGAGCTTCAAAAGAAGGTCGGTACAGAAAAATATGATATCGTTGTTGCAAATATCCTTGCTGATGTCATCATTCCTATGGCACCTGTTATTCCTGACAGGTTAAAGGAAGGCGGATATTTCATCACATCGGGTATCATAGATTTCAAGGAAAATGAAGTTAAAGAGGCTATCGAAGCAGCGGGGCTTAAGGTGATAGAAATCAATCATCAGGGTGAATGGGTCAATATCACTGCGCAGAAGCTGACTAAATAGTTTGGTGGATTATGTATCAGTTTTTTGTAGAGGAAGAGCAGGTTCATTCTGACAGCATCTCAATCACCGGAGGTGACGTAAATCACATAAAGAATGTACTGCGCATGAAAAACGGGGAAAAAATAAGAGTAAGCTCAAAATCCGGACAGGCATATTTCTGTCACATATCGTCGATTCTGGATGATGAGGTCATCGCAGCTATTGACAGTGCAGATGAGACGGGCACAGAGCTTGACAATCACATCGTGCTGTATCAGGGGCTGCCAAAGGGCGATAAGATGGAGCTTATTATTCAAAAGGCTGTGGAGCTTGGTGTATCTGAGATAGTACCGGTTGCCATGAAAAACTGTGTGGTAAAGCTGGATGAAAAAAAGGCAGCAAAAAAGCTGCAGAGATGGCAGGCTATCGCTGAGAGTGCAGCAAAGCAGTCAAAGCGCACTGTGATTCCCACTGTGAAGCAGCCGGTTATATACAAGGAAGCTTTGAAAATCGCCTCAGAGCTTGACATCACGCTGGTGCCATATGAGAATGAGCGTGGCATGGATGCGACAAGAGAGATAATGGGGCAGCTTAAGGCTGGTCAGACTATCGGTGTTGTCGTGGGTCCT
>ENA-OPJD01000205-OPJD01000205.1-human-gut-metagenome-genome-assembly--contig:-NODE-205-length-10618-cov-1.679731_pt1 | contig 10618 bp, 11 predicted proteins | sample MGYA00241413_ERZ501656 | MGnify/ENA primary metagenome ERZ501656 (study PRJEB25962, sample SAMEA2042287) | human gut metagenome | biome: human gut; feature: human-associated habitat; material: faeces... | reverse complement strand
TATATAAAAGCTCTGTAATGTTTGTTGACATAATATTTAACTCCGTATTACTATAATGATAATATTATATCATACAAGCTAAATAATGTCACTATATTATTTTCCTAAAAGTTGTTTTAAAAATTCATAAATATCATCCCACATACTTCAGTACCTCCTTTACTTTTGTTTTACAAGTAAAGTGTACCTTTTTTGCGGGAAAATTCTGATTTGTTGCTGTAATTGCTTTATTTTTAATATAGTGAATAAATATCACATAATGTAAAAATAATAATTAGAAATTGTTATTTTATGATGAATTTATAAATTTTTGTTGCAAAAAAATCCCGATGCTAATAAACATCGGGATAAATTTACAGGCTTTTTTTGATTTTGGAAGAATAATAATAGATAAATTCCATAACTGTGGGAACGCCTTTCTGCGGATTTATGTATGTGGTATAGTAGCGTTCAAGACTTTCAATATCGGTGTTTCGCCAAGCGTGGTTTATGGCAGTTTGCATTGCACGCTCAACACTTGCATCGGTTTTTTTATATTTTTGTGCCACAATACTGCAAAGATTGGTTACTCGCTGATTGCAAGTGATTTCAATAGCGTCTGCAAGGTAATTTCTGCCCTTAAGTTTTGGGCTGATTCCTATTAAATCAAGCTCAACAGAGATTTTATCTCTTATAATTTCGCTGTTGCTTATGCGTTCAGCGGCTTTTGCGGCGCTCGGTGAACTGAAATTTGAAGTCAGCGTTGTTTGTACAATTGAGTTGAGAAACTCAAGTACCATTTTACAGCTGAAATCATTTTGATTTTTAGTTATTACAAAGTCTGCACCTAAATTTCTTGCTATGGAATGAGTAACATTACTGATATTATTGGTAACTACCAGTATAAAAGGCTTGTTTGGCAATGCAAGTTCAGACAACCCTTTTAAAAATAAAAGACCGTTGCCACTGCCCTGATGTAGTTCCAAGTCGAGAATAACAGCATGAGGACAGTATTCTTTTACCATTTCTACGGCTTTTGAGGAGTTGTTTGTAGTGCCGACAATATAAAAATTTTCAAATCCTTTAATATCAGATTTATACTCTTCTACAGTATTATTATCATCTTCTACAATAAGTAAGTTAACTTTGTTCACAATATCACCTCATTATTATATTATACTACAAAAACTAACGAAAACCAACATTTTCTAATATTTTGTGTAATAAAAAGTAATATTATTTATTATGTTTGAGTTTTATAATTATACTAAGATTATATTATGAAATCAATGAATAATTTGTAGTATTAAAGGTGAGGGTTATGAGCGATAATTTTGGCGATTTCATTAAGGAAAAAAGGGCAAGATGTAACTATTCTCTTAAATATGTGGCAGAAATAATCGGTATTTCTAATGTGTATCAGTCAAGTATTGAAGCAGGCAAAAGACCTGCGCCGTCATATGATGTTTTAATGAAATTGAGAGATGCGCTAAAACTTAATGATGATGAATTCGGTGAAATGCTTGACCTTGCAGCCGAAAGCAAAAATTCAATGGCAGTTGCTTATGATCTTGCCGATTACATAAACCAAAATGATTTTATACATAAAACACTGCGATTTTCATTGAAAAATAAAATTCCCGAATCGGAGTGGATCAGATTTTTTAATGCAATGAATGAAAAATATCAATAATATTTCGTTATGTAAAGCTGTTATAGTTGACTTTTGTCATTTATAGCTGTATAATGTTATCGGTAGATATTTATGCCGCTATTAGTGATTAAAAATACTCCTTTTATTCACTATTTAAGCTGTACCGTTTCCTGTTTTTACAGAAAATCGGTGCAGCTTTTTATTATTTGCGTTAATTGTATTGCTGACAGACGGATTTGGGAGTATAATAGTAGCATATTACTAACAGCAGAGGTAAGTATGAACAGAGAAGAATATGAAATTTCTATTGAAGAATTAAAGAGAGTTGATAAAAACACTTGTACGGTGATTGATATAAGAGATGAGATTTCTTATAACTACGGAAATATTCCAAACTCGGTAAATATTCCGCTTGAGAAAATTAGAAATGATAAAAGCATTTTGCCGAAAGATAAGAGATTGATTATTTGCTGCAAAAGCGGTCAAATAAGCGATACTCTTGCAGAAGAGTTGCGGGAAGAAGGCTACGATGCGGTAAATCTTGTGAACGGATATTACGGCTGGCTAAAGGATAAATTTACCGATGACGATTATGCGGCAGATGTTGAAAAAAGTATAAGAAAAAAATTCAGCAAGACCATATGGGGCAGATTTACAAAAGCTGTAATTGAGTATGAACTTGTAAAGCCGAACGATAAAATAGCCGTATGTATTTCGGGCGGCAAAGATTCTATGCTTATGGCAAAACTTTTTCAGGAACTTAAAAGGCATAATAAATTTCCGTTTGAGCTTGTATATCTTGTAATGGACCCGGGATACAGCGTTGAAAACAGAGATGTTATTGAGAACAACGCAAGAAAGCTGAATATTCCGATTACGGTTTTTGAAACACAGATTTTTGAGTCGGTATATAATGTGGAAAAGTATCCGTGTTATCTCTGTGCAAGAATGAGAAGAGGATACCTCTACAAAAAGGCTAAGGAACTTGGCTGTAATAAAATTGCACTCGGACATCATTATGACGATGTTATAGAAACCATATTAATGGGTATGCTTTACGGCGGACAGGTGCAGACTATGATGCCGAAACTGCATAGTACAAATTATGAGGGAATGGAGCTTATAAGACCGCTTTATCTTATAAGAGAGGCGGAAATAAAGCATTGGAGAGATTACAATAAACTTAATTTTATACAGTGTGCGTGCAGATTTACGGATACCTGCACATCGTGCAACCCGAGCAATACAGGCTCAAAAAGACAGGAAATAAAACAGCTTATTGCGCAGCTTAAAAAAATAAATCCGCAGATAGAGAGCAACATTTTCCGCAGTGTTGAAAATGTAAATCTTAACACGATTATCTCGTATAAGAAAGATGATTATCAGCACAGTTTTCTTGATGATTACGATAAATAATTTTTAATGAAACTCAGTCATTTTGTGGCTGAGTTTTTTCTTTGGCTTTTTAATAATCGGAGTTTATAAAAAGCGGCTGCTTGTCTTAAAAATTGCCAAATCATAATTTTATCACTATTTTTATGTAATTATTAACCGAGTAATTGTATTTATCTGCCAAATAATGTACAAGTTTGAAAAAACACTTGACTTTTTGTCGATATGGATATAAAATATCTCTATCAAGCAAACATACTAAAATGATAGGTATTATAGGTTATGCAAAAATAAGTATGTTTGGCGTTATGAAAGGCAAGGGTGGTTTGTATGAAAAATCATTTTAACCGAATAAATAAACGAATGTGCGGTTCTTTTGGCGGTAAGTCGATGTGTTAAAACATTTTATCGGTTTACTTATTAATTTATGATAAAGCTAAAAGAAAGGTTTGATTAAAATGAAAAAAGTGTTTACTAAAAGACTTATATCCGCAATTCTTACAACAGCCCTTATCGGTACTTCTGCCTTTGCTCTTTTCGGCTGCGGAAAAGCTTCTAAAGATACTTCTAATGATGCTAAGGTACATATAACCAATGTTTCATATGACCTACACGAGAACTTTACGAAAGCTATAATAAAATTTTTGCCGACCATTGGAAAGCAAAAACAGGTCAGGAAGTAGAGGTTACTCAATCGCACGGCGGTTCGGGCAAGCAGGCTCTTGAGGTTGCAAACGGACTTGAGGCAGATGTAGTCACACTTGCGCTTGAGTACGATGTTAATGCCGTAAGAGATGCAGGTCTTATAAATGACGGTTGGATAAATAATTTTGAAAACGATTCTTCACCGTATACATCTACAATTGTATTCCTTGTAAGAAAAGGCAATCCGAAAAATATTAAGGATTGGAACGATCTTATAAAGGACGGCGTCGGCGTTATTACTCCAAACCCTAAGACCTCGGGCGGCGCAAGATGGAACTACCTTGCCGCCTGGGCATATGCCGATAAGCTTTATAACGGTGATGAAAGCAAAATTGAAGACTTTGTAAAAAAGCTTTATCAAAATGTACTTGTACTTGATTCGGGTGCAAGAGGAGCAACAACCACTTTTGTGGAAAACGGACAGGGCGATGTGCTTTTAGCTTGGGAAAACGAGGCTTATCTTTCTATTAAAGACCATCCGGACGAATATGAAATTATAACTCCGAGCGTAAGTATTCTTGCACAACCGTCGGTTGCCGTTGTTGATGAAGTAGTTGACAGCAGAGGAACAAGAGAGGTTGCTACCGAATATCTTAGCTACTTATACAGCGACGAGGCACAGAGGATTGCAGGCGATAATTATTACCGTCCATACAATCAGGATATTTTGAAAGAGTATTCAGATGTATTCGATTTAAATATTAACCTTGTTACAATTAGTGACTTCGGCGGTTGGGACGAGGCACAAAAAACACATTTCGCAGACGGCGGAATATTTGATAAAATTTACGAAAAATAATTAACTATGCGTATGTGTTCGGCTGTTTTGCGGCTGAACACTATGCTTTGTATTTACAAGAAAAGCGGGTGTAAGAATGAATAAAACTAAAAAAGCAAAACGAGTTATCCCCGGCTTTGGCTTATCTATGGGAGTTACTGTATCAATACTTAGCATAATCGTATTGATTCCGCTTGCTTCTCTTGTGATTTACACAGCACAGATGAGCTGGTCGGATTTTATAGATACGGTTACAAGCGAAAGAGTAGTGGCAAGTTATCAGGTAAGCCTTATAACCGCATTCATAGCCTCTGCAATAAATGCGGTTATGGGTGTTATACTTGCGTGGGTGCTGGTTCGTTATAAATTTCCGGGTAAAAGAATACTTGACGGAATGATTGAACTTCCTTTTGCACTGCCGACAGCGGTTGCGGGCATCACGCTCTCAAAGCTGTACTCAGGCACAGGCTTTTTTGGTAAGGGCCTTGGCAAGCTTGGAATAGATGTGGCTTACACACAGGCAGGAATAGTTGTGGCACTTGTTTTTGTAGGCATTCCCTTCGTAATAAGAGCTGTACAGCCGGTGCTTGAAAAGATGGATAATACATATGAGGAGGCTGCTTATATGCTTGGCGCCACACCCTATAAGACATTTTTTAAGGTAATACTTCCGGAGCTTCGCCCGGCACTCTTAACAGGCTTTGGTCTTGCATTTGCCAGAGGCATAGGAGAGTACGGAAGCGTCATCTACATATCAGGCAACAGTGCAAGGCACAGGACGCAGGTGGTATCCTACGTCATCATGCAGAAGCTTAGCTATATAGATTATGCCAGCGCAACTGCCATAGCACTTGTGATGCTTGTCATATCATTTTTACTGCTGTTATTTGTAAACATAGTGCAGGTTAAACAGTCACAGCGCACTAATTTGTTGTAGAAGGCTGCATATAAATCAAATGCGATGCACACAAACAGGAAAGGAGCACAATGCGATGACCGAACAGGTAAAGCTTGAAAGAAGAAAAAAGATCACAAAGATAATACTCGTCACTGTCACGGTGCTCTTCATATTTGTCATGCTTGTAGTTCCGCTTTTTTCTGTGATGGCAAGTGCTTTAAAGGAGGGGCTTGGATTCTATCTGAAAGCTATCTCCACAAGCTACGTGCTTTCAGCACTCAAGGTGACTTTGATAGCAACAGTTTTTGCGGTAGTTATCAACACCTTCTTTGGAATATGGACAGCGTGGCTGTTGACCAGGTTTTCGTTTAAAGGAAAGCAGGTGCTTGCAACACTTATTGATATACCGTTTTCTATTTCTCCGGTCATCGTAGGACTTGCGTATCTTATGACCTTCGGACGGCTTGGGTGGTTTTATCCGGTTATCAGATGGTTCAATGAGATATTCGGCACGAATGTGAGAATCACCTTTGCAATACCGGGAGTTGTGCTTGCTACGATATTTGTCACGTTTCCGTATGTGTCAAGGGAAATTATACCGGTGCTCAATGCAGAGGGAAAGGATGAGGAAGAAGCCGCAGCGCTGATGGGAGCATCCGGCTTTACGATATTTCGGAAAATAACACTTCCGCAGATGAAGTGGAGCCTGATTTATGGAATCATACTTTGTACGGCGAGAGCCCTCGGCGAGTTCGGCGCGGTAAATGCGCTCTCGAAGACAAGAGGCGAGACATTTACACTGCCGCTTGAGATTGATGCCTTGTATATGTCGGGCACAGACAGCTCGATAACATCGGCATTTGCTGTATCGTCGATACTGTTAATTATTGCATTAATCATTCTTTTTGCAAGAAATATAGTTGAGCATAAATTTAAGAAATTACACTGAGATATACTTGGAAAATATGATTTACACTAATAAAATCTGCTGCAAGGGAAAAGCAGGAAGGAGATAACGTATATGTACGTTGAGATGAAAAATATATACAAAAAATACGGAGACTTCCTGGCATCCGATAATGTGAGCTTTGGAGTGGAAAAGGGAAAGCTTGTGGCGCTGCTTGGTCCGTCCGGCAGTGGCAAGACAACACTTCTTCGTATGATAGCAGGGCTTGAGACGCCAAATTCAGGTGACATATATATAGATGGAAAGCGGGTGAATGATATTCCGGCCTCGAAGAGAGGCATAGGCTTTGTGTTTCAGAACTATGCGCTGTTTAGATACATGACAATATACGACAATGTGGCATTTGGGCTGGAGCTTCAGAAGATGCCGAAAAAGCTTATAAAGGAGCGTGTTACCAAGCTTCTTGAGATGACAGGCTTGTCGGGGCTTGAAAAGAGATATCCGAATCAGCTTTCCGGAGGACAGCGTCAGAGAGTGGCATTTGCAAGGGCGCTGGCGCCGAATCCACAGGTGCTTTTACTGGATGAGCCATTTGCCGCGATAGATGCAAAGGTGCGAGGTGAGCTTCGTACCTGGCTGAAGGAGCTGGTCGAAAAGCTTGGAATCACAAGCATTTTCGTCACACATGATCAGGATGAGGCTGTTGAGGTGGCAGATGAAATCATTATCACAAACCACGGCACGATAGAGCAGATGGGTACACCTCTTGAGATATACAAGTCGCCTGATACACCTTTTGTGGCGCAGTTTATAGGACACACCACAGTCGTTGAAAACTATGACAGGCTAAAGGGCTTTGACAGGATAGAAAATGCCGACAAGGCGGTAATCAGACCTGAGTTTATCAAGATATCAAAGAGCGGCAACTTAGACCGCTATCAGTCAGCGGCAGAGGAGGGCATCGTTACAGATGTGGTATTCAGAGGAAACAGGATGGATATCACAGTCAGCATAAACGGCATCGAGGTGGTCGGCGAGCGCTCACTTGAAAAGGATCTGATAGTTGTCGGCGAGAAAGTACATGTGCTGATTTACAGGCTGTATATATTTGATGAAGAGAAAACATACCTGATGGAAAACAGCGAGATGCAGGAGCAGGATGTATTCTACATTTAGATATAGGAATAGTCTAAAGCTTGTGATTGAAAGAGGAAGCAGAGGGAGATAAATGAAGATAGAAAACAAAAAAATCCTACACACGGACATCCTCATAATAGGAGGTGGCACGGCGGGCTGTTATGCAGCGCTCACCATCCGTGAGAAATCGGATTATTCGATTATAATTGCAGAGAAAGCGAACATAAAGCGAAGCGGATGCCTTGCAGCAGGTGTCAATGCGATAAATGCGTACATAGTAAAGGGCAGAAAGCCTGAGGACTATGTAGACTACGCAAAAAAGGATGCTGACGGCATAGTAAGGGAAGACTTACTCATGACTATGTCCGAGGGCTTAAACCGTGTGACGGACAAGATGGAAAAGCTTGGACTTGTCATATTAAAGGATGAAAACGGTGAGTATGTAGCAAGAGGAAACCGAAATATCAAGATAAACGGCGAGAACATGAAGCCGCTTTTGGCAGAAGCTGTATCAAAGCTTACGGACTGTACAGTGATAAACAGAATCAATATCACGGACTATATAGTTGAGAACAACACCATAAAGGGTGCATACGGATTTTCAATCGAGGATGCTACAGCCTATGAAATCAGGGCTAAAAAGGTGCTCTGTGCTACAGGCGGAGCGGCCGGTTTATACAGACCAAACAATCCCGGCTTTTCAAGGCACAAGATGTGGTATCCACCTTTCAACACAGGCGCCGGATATGCGATGGGCATAAGAAGCGGAGCTGAGATGACTACCTTTGAGATGAGATTTATCGCACTCAGATGCAAGGACACAATTGCACCGACAGGAACAATTGCACAGGGAGTCGGGGCAAAGCAGGTCAATTCACTTGGAGAGGTTTACGAGACAAAATACGGCCTTACCACATCAGAGCGTGTATACGGAACGGTCATGGAAAATCTCGAGGGAAGAGGTCCTTGCTACTTAAGGACAGAGGGCATCTCTCCACAGCAGGATGAGTCATTAAGAAAGGCATATCTCAACATGGCACCAAGCCAGACACTCAAGTGGGTGGAGGCAGGTAAGAATCCAAGTGAGCAGAATGTGGAGATAGAGGGCACCGAGCCGTATATCGTAGGTGGGCACACAGCGAGCGGCTACTGGGTAAATACCGAGCGTGAGACTACAATCCACGGACTTTATGCTGCTGGAGATGTGGCAGGAGGATGTCCACAGAAATACGTTACAGGAGCTATGGTAGAGGGTGAAATCGCTGCGATAGATATGGTTTCAAAACTTGATGCAGATACCTCCGACGGAAGTCCTGACACATCGGCATTTGATGAGAAAAAGGCGCTCGACGCAAAAGCTTCAGAGTACGACCATTTCCTCACTGAAAGGTCTCAGATGTTTACAACCGAGGCTATCGAGGAAGCCATGCAGAAGGTCATGGACAACTACGCAGGCGGTATTTCCACACATTATCAGTTCAACGGCAAGCAGCTTGCCCTGGCAAAGGAAAAGATAAATCATCTGATAGAGCTGACCGGTGATTTATATGCATCGGATATGCATGAGCTTATGTTCATATATGAGCTTAAGGAGAGGCTTACGGTATGTCTTTCGGTTATAGCACATCTTGGTGCAAGAAAGGAGACCAGATGGCACAGCTTTGCCGAGAATCTGGATTATCCCGACAAGAGTGATGACTGGATGAAATACGTTAATTCCAGATACGAAAACGGGCAGCTTCACATGATTTACAGAGAGCTTGTCGGAAGGGAGGCGCGTTATGAGCATAATGATTGATAAAGCAAAGTGTAAGGGCTGTGGCATGTGTACAAGTGTATGCCCGGGAAGTCTGATATATCAGGACTCAGAGAAAAAAGCCTTTATCAAATATCCTAAGGACTGCTGGGGCTGTGCCTCATGCATCAAGGAATGTCATTTTGGCGCTATTGCTCTTTATCTTGGAGCAGACATAGGAGGCATGGGAAGTCTCATGACAGTAAAAAGCACGCCGGATACGCTGACCTGGGATATCAAAAAGCGCGACGGAAGCAAGGAAGAGATTCTTATCAACAAGAAGGAATCCAATAAATATTAAAGAAAAGGATGGTAACAGACATGGGTGAATTATCACATCTTGACGAACTCGAAGCAGAGGCAATATACATAATACGTGAAGTAGCCGCAGAGTGCGAGAAGCCGGTTATGTTGTACTCAATTGGAAAGGACAGCTCGGTAATGCTTCATCTTGCAATGAAGGCATTTTATCCGGAGAAGCCGCCATTTCCATTTTTACATGTAAATACAACCTGGAAATTCCATGAGATGATAGAATTCAGAGATCGCATTGCTAAGGAAAAGGGCATCGAGATGCTTGAATATATAAATCAGGATGGCGTAAAGCAGGGCATCAATCCATTTGACCACGGCTCAGCATACACAGATATCATGAAGACACAGGCGCTCAAGCAGGCGCTTGACAAATACGGCTTTACGGCAGCGTTTGGCGGCGGCCGAAGAGACGAGGAGAAATCAAGAGCCAAGGAGCGAATCTTCTCCTTCAGAAATGAAAACCACGCATGGGATCCAAAGAACCAGCGTCCGGAGATGTGGAAGCTCTACAACTCCAGAATCAAAAAGGGCCAGGAGGTGCGAGTTTTCCCACTGTCAAACTGGACAGAGAAGGATATCTGGCAGTATATAAAGAGAGAGAATATCGAGATTCCTTCACTTTACTTTGCAAAGGAAAGACCTGTTGTATACAGAGACGGCAACATCATCATGGTAGATGACGACAGAATGAAGCTTCGTCCGGGTGAGAAAATCCAGATGAAGAGTGTACGTTTCAGAACTCTCGGCTGCTATCCACTGACAGGTGGTGTGGAGTCGACAGCGGATACACTTGATGAGATTATTGATGAGACACTCAGTGCTGTTTCCTCAGAGAGAACCACCCGTGTCATAGACAACGAGGCGGCAGGCAGCATGGAAAGAAGAAAGAGGGAGGGATATTTCTAAAATGAGCGGATTACTTAAATTTATTACATGCGGAAGCGTGGACGACGGAAAATCAACTCTGATCGGACATATATTATACGATTCAAAGCTGCTCTATGCAGATCAGGAAAAGGCATTGGAGCTTGACAGTAAGGTCGGAAGCCGTGGCGGCG
>ENA-OPJD01000199-OPJD01000199.1-human-gut-metagenome-genome-assembly--contig:-NODE-199-length-10707-cov-1.840312_pt1 | contig 10707 bp, 17 predicted proteins | sample MGYA00241413_ERZ501656 | MGnify/ENA primary metagenome ERZ501656 (study PRJEB25962, sample SAMEA2042287) | human gut metagenome | biome: human gut; feature: human-associated habitat; material: faeces... | reverse complement strand
CCTTCTTTTCTGTTTTTATCATAAACCCATAGAGATACTTGCTTGATGGATGGTAGACCTTCAATGCTGTCAGCAATGGCTTCATCATTAAGAAAGACTATGACAGAATCATTTTCTGCTACACTATAAGCTGTTGATGGAATATCTTTATACATTACACCCTTATTGTCTTCTGACACTGAAGATGAATTGCATCCCCAGAATACAAGAACAATAAGAATTATTACTATATGGAATGATTTATTCATTTTCCGTGAGTTTTGTTGATAAGTGCCTTAAAGTTTTGGCTTCCTTACGAACACCTTCTGTTGCATTCGTCTTTTCATCCAGCAGGAACGAAAGAAATTCTTCAGCTTTATCATCATCCTTCTCATTCTGGCAAGGAATACCCGTTACTTTCTCCAAGATAGGCTCTAAGTTCTGCCCCTTGTACCATGTGTAAAGTGAAGAAACATCCATTATCTCCTTCTCGGCAATCAATCTCCATATATCATGCTCATTAGAACAAAAGAATGTGCTGGCTATGTCCCTTATCTCCAAGTATCCATTTGCCACATCTGGCATAAAACGGGCAATCGGAAGATACAGGAATGAAAAGCAATATACCAGTATCTCATCTCGCTCAATGTCATCCTCTATTTGATTGTAGTCTTCATTCATCATGAAAGTATAGAAGTCGAAATCAACTCTCTTAAAGAGGTTCCATATAGGGAGATACTCAGGTATAATGGCATCTTCATTATACGATGTCTTTACTTGTGGATCTATTCCACAACAATACGAATAGACAATCTTCCTTAACGCCTTTTTCGTTATTGCCCTCCTTTGCCTATAGTGAGGATCTACAGATGGGATATTTGTCATGTTAACCATTTAAGAGTTCCAAGTTGCGATACACCAAATAATAAAAATTATGCAGATAATAGTGAAAACAATGTACCACAGATCACTACCTATATCTGTAAACATGCCACCGAACAAGCCATTCGCCTCTTTGATGACTAGCCACAATAGAGGAATCGCTACCGCCAGTATAATCAGAGCTAGCAGAATGAAGAAAAGCGTTTTTAAGATGCTACCCATAGCTTGGTATTCTATTACCTTCTACCATAAACCTCCTCATAATCATACTCCTCATAGCGTTCTGCTATCTGGTGAAGACGATGGGCAAACTCGTTCTTCTGAGTGTAAATCTCATAACGCCTAGCATATTCTTCAATGAGATCTTCCAGTGATACCTTCTGCTTAGAGCGATTCAATCGTTCATCAATGGCATCACGCAAAGGATGACTTTTACTTACTTCAGAAACCACATATCCTGTAGCTCCTGCTATCATATTCTCTATTAGTCCCATAGTAATAATTCAATTATTTATGATAATTAGCAACAATATAAACGTATATAAATCGATATGAATTATCAACGAGTTATATAGTCGGCAAATTTCTTTGAAACTTTAGGACCTATGATACCCGCAAGTAGATGTGTTATTTCTTCTTTTGGCATAGATGCAATTGAATCATATCTTTTACTAAACCTGTTCTCAAGGCATTGAACCACCAAAGTTTCACTCACGCCTACCCATGTGAGTGGTGAAACTCCTGGGGCTGCAATAGGAAGTCCGTCGATTAGTTGTACTGGTTCTTTAAAATCTTCAGGGTGTTCTGTAAGATAATCTATGATTTCTGGCAGAATATTATTTCTGCCCTTCCATGTTTCACTTGGCTTTTTCGCCCATTCCATCCATTCGGAATAACTGATGGATACCATCCAATCATTAAAATCTTTCTGTTCCATATAATCCTATGTTTGTATCCTTTTTATCATTAGTTATCTTTGTCATCTTTAGGTGTAATTGCCATGATAGTATCTAAATGGTGTAAAACTATATGTCATTCTTCCACTATATCTTAAAAAGACAAATGGAACCTACTTGGCTGTGAAAAGGCTAATTCAACTCTTTCACCATTGCTGTCTAATATGAAAAGTCTGATGTCACACAAGAAATAAGCCACTCCTGTTTCTGGTACATCAAATTGGTCGTATGCAACGAAAACACTTTGGTCATTCCCACAATCATTACAATCAGGAACCACTTTGTCAATGATACAGAAATCCCCATCTTCATCTTTAGCACTTTTCCTCTTTAGTGGATTTCCCTTATCATCAAAGAAACGGATCATTGTATAGCAATCGCTTCCTTCCAGATTTTTGAAGACTTGCTTAGAAAACAAGTTCATTCCATGCTTCCCTTCACGAATGACATTGTGCTCTATGGTCAAATCACTCACACTGGCAGAGATGTTTGAAGCAGGCTTATCCCCAAACATGACCCATTCCTGTTTTTCCTTCATGTTAGGAAAAGACCAGTCGAAAATATTATAGAGAAGCGCACCCTCCCCAAATAGGAGCATAATCAGTGGTATTATGATAAGCAATAAAACCACAATAATAAGAGTTTTGAAAAGGAACTTAATCATAGGCAAATTTATTATAGTTTATCTCTCATGCGAGTCTGTGTGACTTCCCACTGTCATTTCTTATTGTAATCCCATAATAATCAACCAAATAACTTTTTAAAATTCGTGCATGTTATCTTCTCAAAATCTTCGGACTTAATAGTTCCTTTTAACTGTTGAATAAGAGTAAGATAATAATCCTTCATATCTTTATCTGGATAATAATACTTTGGGATAGGATAATCTGTACCCCATAATACCCTATCAGAAAGATTCTCATCACAAAGTCTCTTAATATTTTCAGTAGGCATAAAAGCCGTGTCAACCCAAACGTTATGGTACTTTTTCATCATATCAAGAGTTTCCTTAATAGGGCGACCATGAGCAAGAATAAAAGTCACATCTTTTCTTTGTGATATTAAGTCACTGTAGTCTTTAGGAAAGCATCCGTACATTTCACCTGTGTGAATCAACAATGGAAGATGCTTTAGAGATGCAACGCTAGCAACAAACATGAGATTTTCGCTGCAATCAATCCATTCTTCTGGAGCTAATTGTGGATGAATTTTTAAACATTTCCAATCTATCCCTTGATCGAACATAGAATAAAAACACCCAGAATGAATCATCGAAGGAGTTACCCATAAAATCGGAACTATCATACCTTTCGCTATAGATAGTAGCATTTTAAATTCACATACTACCTTCTTGTAATTTTCCTCACATGTTGTTGTAGAAGAAACGGCAAAGGAACATACCCCAACAGAATTCAAGAATGAAAGAACATCTGTTGGGGATGTATAGATGTCGTAATACTGACCTATATGTATATGTGAATCATTCATGTCTTGATTATCAATGGGCGCATACAAATATTTGCGCCCATTGATTCACTTTGATAATTGGCATTTTTTGCACCAATACACTGCGCCAGGGCCTTCAGTTTCTACTGGACAACCTGCTGCATAAGAACCACTAGGAGCATTTACAGCCTCCACTTCAACTTTTTTATAAGTTTTCATAATGTTTGAATATTTAATTATGCCTACTCTATAACAGCTTTTCGGCTTCCGCTATTCATAGTTTTCTTCTATTAACTTTTTGGGATAACATATACCATACTCATTAATGTACACTTCAATTACGTCATCCTTAAAGCATGTAGCATTATGAGATACTGTACCTTCCCCAACAATTCTTATTGAAAGGGGCAAATCATTTAGCAGTTCAGATTTCTGAATTGCATGTTTCATTCTAAATAATTTATCCATTTGCTTTTTGTTTTTGAAAGAATTCCTCAACTATTCTTTTATTTAAAAAAGCAACGTCGCAGAAATGTTTGTTTATTTTAAACATATCTCCATTGCTTTCATTATAATTACGGACAAGACACATAGAACAATAGTTACGTGCTTCGCATTTTAAACAATGTGGGAAATCTCCTTGTGTGACTGAACGAACTTCAAAAAACTGTGGCGATTTTTCCCATATATCATACAAAGATTGTTTGTACACATTGCCACAAATCATTCCTTGCCATCCTGCACAAGGATAAACATCACCATTCTCAGTAATACAACATTCATTAATGCCAGCGCCACATATAGGTTGACGGACAAAGTGGTCTGGATCGATGGCAATCTCCTCTGTGATAGGACGTTGTTTCAAGGTTTGTTCTTTATAATCTCGATCCCAATTTAGAATATCTCGTAACAAAACCTCTGTTTCTTCTAATGAAATTCGATTAGCAAGATTCTGCGTGTCAAGATTGGACTGAGCCATCATCAAATAATCTGTTTGCGCCTTACAACGGAGCGACTGTGCATATTGTAACACCTCTGCGTAACCCTTGCAGTTGGCTTTCATAACAGGACATGAGATTTGAATAGGTATATCTGCGGCCACCAATTTTTCAATAGCCGCTTTTGTTTTGGCAAATGACCCTTTTACTGTAGTGATAGTATCATGTATCTCTGGGGTCATACTATAGAGCGAGGTCTGCAAGAGCGAAATGTTGGATTCTTTAATGAAAGGTATTTGTTCGTCTCGCAAGGCAATCAGATTACTCAAAATTGAAATCATCATATCCTTTTCTCGGCAATATTGCATAATGCGGATTACATCCTTGTGCATAAAGACTTCGCCTCCAGAAAGTGTCACATGCAATCCACCCATTTCGGCAAACTCGTCAATGATAGAGAACACCTTTTCTATTGGCATATCTCCACCTGCATTCTTCTTCGCATTGGGAATATAACAATGGATGCAACGCTCGTTGCAACGACTTGTCAATTCAAATTGTATAGCATTCAGTCTTGGTTTGCGCTGAGTCGCCTCAAGCATATAGTCTTGCGTGTTCTCTCCAACATGCTGTTCTGTGATTTGTGTAAAATCATCCACAAGTGTTTTGGGATTTTCCATGCTGTAAGAGAAATCAAGGTCTTTAGCATCCAATTCTTCTAGGGTGTCACCACTGACAATAAACAGGTGTTTGTCAAGGTCTTGCACAAAATCCATGAAGTCTGCTTTCAGTTCTTCATGGCCGATACTATTACCATATAATATCTGTAGACGATTCACAATGTCCTCAACATCCTGAGGCTGTCTGCTGATTTCTCGTAAGAAATCTGCACCAGTCTCATTATAATTACGGTCATGTCGCGTCATTTGATTGGTGATATATCCCTTCTCACCAATAAAACGAATAAAAGTGTTTTTTGATTGTCGTACTAGCATAATTTAATCAGAAGCGATAATTTTTCCACCTATGTACAAGCCGCATAATGCGATAATATCACTAATCAGCGTAATTTGTAGAATACAATATAAAACAAATACAGGCAAGAATAAAGATTATGACTATTTTAATCAATTTATCCATCTAGTCTTCTAATATTTCATCAAGAATTATACCAAAATTTTTTTTGGAGTCCAACCATGTATACAGAAGAAGTTCGCAGTGGACAATCATACATTTAGGGCATTGAATTATACGCGTTAAGCGTTTGGTAGCTCCTATTGTGCCAGGATCTAAAGATATTTGAGGACCTTCATAATGTATGAGTTCACCACAATCAGGACATCGAATTTCCCATTGCATTTTTTTTGTTTCCATATTGTCAATCTGAAGCTGCAATTTTTCCACCCAAGCACAATGCACCTAGTGCAATAAGATCACCTACTAGACTGAAATCCATCCAATAAGCAATTGCAAAACCTATAAGAATTATTAAAATACCAATAACCTGATTCATTTATCCCAAACAGTTAAGTATTTCTTCTTCCAACCCAATTGCAATTCCTTTTTGAATTCCATTATCAAAAGTAGCAATAATCTTTTCGTACTTTTCTTTTAACCTTGCAGCTTCTTGTTTATGATACTCACCTTTATATTGAGCATTATCAATTAAACAAGATATTTTTTTTAGTGCGATAAATATTCTATATGCATCATCAAAAGCTAATCCATTTATTGAATAGCCAGTTTCTTGTTCGATTATCTTCATCTTATAATAATGTTTTTTTGTGAGGGTGCGTCAAAATATAACCTCACCAGCAAGTGTAAAGATTTCTCCAATTCCATCATCAAAAATGCCCATGTCGTCAAACAAAAGCAGCAAAAAATGAATCGTTTGGATTTCTTTTCCTCCTGAAACTACATTTTGACACACCCTCTATACAATTTTGAATGTATATTTTCAACACATAATGTGAAAAAGGTTCATAGAAAATAGATCTATTTAATCTGCTTACAAATCCAGTTTCCTGAACACGTATACCTTAATGATGCATAATCTGTAAAGCCAGCTCTTTTGAGCGCTTCTTCAACATCTTCAGAATCACAATAGTTGCGATTCGTATAAACTGTGAGTTCAAACCCTTCTGGAATTTTACCCAGATCGCGTGGGGCTGTTAATTTATAAACTGATGCCATAAACTATAACGCTAATTTGTGTCGTGTGCAACTTCTTGGCCTCACCGTCCCCATGATTGGCTGTTAGTAATAACAAAAAGGACGTTGGGAACTTCTTGCTTATTACCTACTGAGGCACAATGTTGGAACATTGCTCTGGAAATGCCGTAACACGTAACTTACAGAAGTCCAACGTCCCGTAGGTATATAAACTCTACCATTTCTGGCAGAACCATATACACGGTACGCTGGACGTTCTTGCAGCCTTATCAGTGTTACTTCAATTTTCCAGATTTCAGTAGTGATAATTCGCTTGAACGCCCTGTCGTTGTGACCACTAAGTGCCACATTGACGCCACAAATTTATGAAAAATAAATGAAAATACGCCATTGACAGGTCGTTTATTTACAATTATTTGCACATTTTTGTTATATTTTGTGCTCAAGATGTACTATTTCGATTTTTGCAATCCAAAAACTGGTTGTATATTTGCAATAAAGGGTAGCGATGTGCGACCTCCACATTTCCCTTTTAACAGATTGAGGGCGTTTATATAAAATATAACGATATGAATCAAAAGAAGTACTATCGCAGTTCAGAGTTGAAGCAACGTGGTTGGACAGAAGGATTGATTAGGAAGTTCTTGCCAAAACCAGATGAGACAAAAACTAACCCAATTGTCAAAAGTGCAGCACCCATGAAACTTTACAAAATCAAGAGAGTGGAGAGAATCGAGAAATCCGAGAAGTTTATCAAGGAGATGGAAAGCATTTCCAGGAGAAAGATTGCGGCAAGGAAGGCTGTTGAGACAAAGACCGCGAAGACTGTAGAATGGGCAAACTCAGTAAAAATTAACGTTCCGACATTAAATAGAGATAAGCTTCTAAAGAAGGCTATATATCATTACGAGCAATTCCATGATACATGTGTAGGTTCTATCGATGATGAGTTCGCTGCTAGAATCAGCACCAACTATATCAGGCATAAATGCACTAACTATGACATGGTTCTGGGCGCATTAGATGGTAAGGTTGGCAGATCCAAGGCTTATGAAATCATAAAAGAAAAAGTAAATCAAACAATAAAGAATCAACACGAATGGCTCAAATTTGATTATCATCAATGAGAAAAGGAAGCAGAGAATACAAGAAGAGGATAAAACAGCTATACGCATTACATTACTTCAAGTTTTCAGACATCCTTAGGTGTAGATTGTATGGGAAACTTGAAGAAGTAAACATGGAACTTGACGTTGATACTGAAAGCTATTTAGTGATCCAAAGGATCTCCAGGAACTCTTTCAGTTCAGAAAAGACTATTCAGGCATGTATCAAAGCTTACTATCTCTACGAGCTACTAATACAGAAGGATGGGTTAGAAGAATGGATCTTGAATGAGGAAATAAGAGAATCTCTTGAAGTAAGTAATGAAACGCTTATAAAGATAAGAAATGTCTTTAGTTATTTCGGATTTATAAAGGTGGAAACTTCCGAGTATGCGAAGTCAATCAGGGGAAGTTATGGTAGAAAGAAGAGCAAGCTAGATCATAAAAGACCTAGAATAATACCTTATAAATACAAACCAGGTTCTTTCATATATGAAGGTATGAGTTCAGCATGTGCTTCAGTAAGGAGGACTGCTGAGTTAAGAGGAAACAAGATAAAGGTTAGGTTTAAGTTATCAAAGAAGTTATATGACATAATAGAAGTAAGGAATAAGCTTACAAGATGTAAAACTGTAGGAGATATTTTCAACATACTACTTAGATTTTTAAAGCATAATGTACTGAAGGATAATGATTTAATTTGCGAAAACTCGCAAATAATTCCTCCGACAATTTATGCAGCACCTTATCAAGATCTAATTATACCACCTGAAACTCCATGCCAATATCAAGGCAAAGGAAACACCATCATAACCTGGCTATTACATCATCATGAAGCTGCTAAACTTACAGACAGCTCTCGTCTGTGGCATCCATTTCATAGTCTTGCAAGGGTTTATAGACATCTAATCACATACAAGGGTTCACCTCTGATTGAAGCAATGGACGTGCATAACTGTTTTTACGTACTAATGTTGAAAGCATTTGAACTCAGTAATTCTATTGAAGAGGAGGAACTGAAAAGATTTTCTATTATTGTTAAGAACGGCAAATTCTATGAGATGTTCGTAGATGAACTATTAAAGGATCAGCCTGTTGGCTTATATGATTATAAAGAGGTACGTGAAGAGGTCAAGAAACGCCTGCAAAGCTATAGGAATATTTATAATGAGGGAATGCTAAGGTACGAACATGCTGTCATAGACGATATTTTTATTAAGCATTTCCCGACTATCAGGAATTACTTGTTACATTATGAGACTATCACAAACATGGAAGGAAAGAGGGTTAAGAGGCTACAATCTGATATGTGCCATTTGGAAACATACCTTATAAGCAAGATATGTTTTGAGTTGACATCATTTGGTGTAACTCCTTTCAGCCTACATGATGGCATTTATATGTCCGAAGCTGAGATGAACCAGTTGAGTAATCGCCTAAAACTTGATAGCATCAAAGACACTCAAAGGTGGGTAGAGAATTTGTTCTGGCAATATTTTGATGAACTCACTCCCAATAAAGTACAAAGGATACTCTGCTCTGAACCTTGATACCTCTACCTGCGATGAGATACACAACAAGGTAACAAGACTTCTGAATACAATTTCTCAGTGAGATTCATGTCAGCTTTGAGACCTGAAGACGTACTTCTATCTTCTTCTTGCAGTGAGGGCAAACTATAATCGTGCTTGTAGAATCATCCTGTGATAATGATTCTTTTGCTTCCTCTATAATTTCATGAGGCGAAACCAACAATTGCCACAATGCTACTCCAAGACTATTTGCTATCTTTTGGAGTGTGCTAGTGCTAAGAGAGTCTGCATTGAGGTACTGTTTGACTGCACTTGCTGTTACACCCATGTTCTCTGCTAACTGAGCTTGGGTTATATGTCTTTCGTCTAGAATGTCTTTAATTCTAAATGAAGTAGGGATAATTTCTGATTTTGCCATAATAATCATTGATTGTTTGATGCAAAGATACAATAAAAATTCCAGGAATTAAGAATATACTTAATAAATAATGCTAATTACAAGAAAATAATAAAGATTATACTTGTGTATATTAAGAATTTTCTATATCTTTGTGTTAAATTAAATAAGGTTATTCTAAATACAAGTAATATGGTAGTTACAACAAACAATCCGATGACAATCAAACGAATGACTGCAATAGCAAATATCACAGGTAACGTCACAATAGCAACCTCAAAGGCTCTGCTTATAGATGAGGCAATTAGACTGATGCAAAATGGTGTATGTCATTTTGTCTTTCAAAAGAAAGATGGTACTATCACAGAGCGGTTCGGAACATTAAATCCTGCTCTTTGTAGCCAGCATATTAAGGGAACTGGCAAAAGTCCAGAACTTCGGGGTTGCACATTATTCTGGGATGTGGTTAGTGGTGGCTTCCGCAGTTTTCTCTGGCAGAACTTCATCGCCATCCTATAGTCAAAAATCCCACTGTTTCTGAAAACATATTTTGCATTTTTTGACCACATTATTTTCACCTTTTTCCCAAAAAAAGTTACAAGAAAAATCCAAAAGAAATATGGAAAATAATTCTGCTATTATTTACGCCCGTGTCAGTTCAAGCGGTTATCTTGTTAATCGTCAGGATACATCTAGACAGGTTGCTGACCTTCAAGCCTATGCTGACTTTGCACAGTTAAAAGTAATAAAGGTGTTTGAGGAACATATCAGCGGCGCAAAGAAGAAGGATGAACGTCCAGTGCTTATCGAGGCTATGAACTTCTGCAAGCAGAATAATATAGGTATGGTGCTTGTAAGTGAGTTAAGCAGGCTTGGGAGGAATGCATTTGAAACATTGAGCGTTGTTAAGGAGCTAAAGGACAATGGCATTAACCTTTATTTACAAAAAGAACAATTCTCTCTATTTGATAAAGACGGTAAACCATCTGTATTCTCTGCAATAATGATTGCAACACTTTCAACTTGTGCCGAAATGGAACGTCAGAACATTGCCTATCGTTTGAATAGTGGACGTGCTCAGTACATCAAGAATGGCGGAAAACTCGGTCGTCCAGTAGGTAGCGGAAAAGATAGGGAACAATTGGCAGAGGAATATAAGCATGTCATCAAGGAACTAAAAAGAGGTACAAGTGTCAGACGGGCGGCTAAACTCTGTGATGTTTCAACTTATACAATTCAGAAAATCAAAAACGAGTTTGGTTTGTGACACCAATACCTCAACCCGTCCGAATTAATCAA
>ENA-OPJD01000198-OPJD01000198.1-human-gut-metagenome-genome-assembly--contig:-NODE-198-length-10717-cov-1.629338_pt1 | contig 10717 bp, 10 predicted proteins | sample MGYA00241413_ERZ501656 | MGnify/ENA primary metagenome ERZ501656 (study PRJEB25962, sample SAMEA2042287) | human gut metagenome | biome: human gut; feature: human-associated habitat; material: faeces... | reverse complement strand
TTGCCCTATAAGGTACTAATTATTTGATGTATCATCCGGCGCTGTATATCCGGAAGATTCATTTGTATCTGCAGGCTGTTCTGTGGTTGAATATACATTGTTAAATGTATCCATATCTGCATTTATATGGTCTGTGGCATTACGGAGGAGTGGATCTGTTGCCGATGTCACATCTTTCTGTGCATCATTCTGTGCGGTTTCCTGCTCTTCGTTATTTTCACCATCTTTTTCCTCGTCCGGATCCGGGAGTCCCTTCATATCGCGGAACATCTTCATGAATTCCTTACCTGTGATTGTTTCCTTCTCGTAGAGATAATCTGATATACTGTCGAGGATTTCTCTGTTTTCATCGAGGAGCTTCATGGCCTCTGCGTAGCTGCTGTTGATGATTGAGAGTACCTCATCATCTATCTGCGATGCTGTATTCTCTCCGCAGATTAATCCTGCTCCGCCCTCTAAGTACTGGTTTTGTACTGTTGCAAGGCACATCATGCCGAATTTATCTGACATTCCGTACATCGTTACCATGGCACGGGCTATCTTTGTGGCATTTTCTATATCATTTGCGGCTCCGCTTGTGACTGAGTTAAATACCAGCACCTCTGCTGCACGACCTGCCATATATGTTGTGATTTTGGCGAGAAGTTCATCCTTTGTCTCAAGGTATTTCTCCTCTTCAGGTGTCTGGAGTGTATATCCGAGTGCTCCCATGGTACGTGGTACGATTGTGATTTTCTGTACAGGCTCTGTATTTTTCTGCAGGGCTGATACAAGTGCGTGTCCAACCTCATGGTATGAGACGATTTTTCTCTCTTTATCGCTCATGACACGGTCCTTCTTTTCCTTGCCGCCGACTGCTACAAGCTCGAAGGCCTCAAAGAGATCTGACTGGTTTACAAGCTGTCTGCCGTTTTTGACTGCATTGATGGCAGCCTCATTAATCATGTTGGCAAGATCTGAGCCAACAAGTCCTGCTGTTGCAAGTGCCAGTGCATCGAGGTCTACCGACTCATCCATCTTGACATCCTTTGAGTGTACCTTTAAGGTCTCCAGACGCCCCTTTAAGTCAGGCTTGTCAACAATGATTCTTCTGTCAAAACGTCCCGGACGAAGAAGCGCCTTATCAAGCACCTCAGGGCGGTTAGTTGCTGCTAATATAAGTAATCCCTTTGATGTATCAAAGCCATCCATCTCTGCAAGGAGCTGGTTTAGTGTCTGCTCACGCTCGTCATTGCCACCGCCGTATCTGCTGTCACGGCTCTTTCCTATTGCATCTATCTCATCGATAAAGATAATACATGGTGCCATCTTTTGTGCTTCCTTGAACAAATCACGCACTCTCGAAGCTCCGACTCCGACAAACATCTCCACAAAGTCTGAACCTGCAAGTGAGAAAAACGGTACTCCTGCCTCTCCTGCTACTGCCTTGGCAAGGAGTGTCTTACCTGTTCCCGGAGGTCCCACGAGAAGCGCACCCTTAGGCAGCTTTGCTCCGATATCTGTATATCTCTTAGGATTGTGAAGGAAATCAACAACCTCCTGGAGAGATTCCTTGGCTTCATCCTGTCCCGCAACATCCTTGAAGGTGACACCTGTGGACTTCTCCACATATACCTTGGCAGTCGATTTGCCGACTCCCATTCCCATGCTGCCGCCCATCTTCTTTGAAACAAATGCTAAAAGCACCCACAGCAGAATAAGCGGAACTATAAAGCTTAATATATTAAAAATCCATGTAGATGTATTATCAGGTATCGCTGCCTTTATTTCAATAGACTTGCCCTCTGAGGTCTTTGCTTTTTTGAGTGTCGGCACAAGCTCATCATCAGCCACACGGCCTGTGTAATATGTGATGTCATAATCCTTGTGTCCGTCATCCACAAGCTTGTAGTCTATCTCGTAGGAATCAAACTCCACGCTCTTGACATTACCCTTGTCGAGCTGTTTTATGAAATCACTGTATGACTTTTCCTGTGTGCTGGCATGCGATATGCTGTTTGATATAAGTGCATACACAAACAATGCCACGAGTGTCAGCAGGATAAATGCCATGATACCCTGTCCGCCACGGTTGTTTCTGCCACCGTTTCCACCAGGTCTGTTACCACCGTTATTTCCGTTTCCACCGGACCCATTATTGCCCGGGCCATTGTTGTAATTATAGTTATTAGGTCCCTGATTATCCATATTTTCTCCGTTCTTTTCTTATTTATTACAAGCTTCAAGGCAATTTTGACCTGTAATTTTTATAGTCATTCCCATGAAACCCTATCCCCGAAAAATATCATTACAGACTTCTTATTTTCCAAGGAATATATTGTATATGAAACCGTCTCCTCACAATATATAAAGTGTGAAGCTTCACTTTATTATAAGAAAAAGTGCGGTCAAAATCAACCGCACTTTCTAAATATTGTATTAAATATAACGAAAAATTATCTGCTCACCTTGTTTGCCGCCTCTATGAAGCCATGGAAAAGCGGATGTGGACGGTTCGGACGTGACTTAAGCTCAGGATGTGCCTGTGTGGCGATAAACCACGGATGCTCCGGAATCTCAATCATCTCCACGATTCTGCCATCCGGTGATGTACCGCAAAGCTTCATGCCATGCTCTGTGAGAGCTGTTCTGTAGTCATTGTTGACCTCATAACGATGACGATGACGCTCGCTTATATTCTCTGTGCCATATACCTGATATGCCTTTGATGTCTTGTCGAGTACACATGGATAAGAGCCAAGTCTAAGTGTACCTCCGATATCCTCTATCCCGTTCTGGTCAGGCATAAGTGCGATAACCGGATGAGTAGTGTTTGGATCAAGCTCTATACTGTGTGCATCATGGAACATACATACGTGGCGCGCATACTCGATGATTGCCACCTGCATTCCAAGGCAGAGTCCCAGATATGGGATATTGTTTTCCCTGGCATACTTAGCTGCAGCAATCATGCCCTCAACACCACGGTCTCCAAAGCCTCCCGGAACGATAATTCCCTGAATACCCTTGAATACCTCTGCTGCATTGTCATCATTAAGCTCCTCTGAGTCAACCCACTTTATATCAACTGTGGTATGCTCAGGAATACCGCCATGCTTCAATGCCTCAACAACTGAAATGTATGCATCGTGAAGTGCTGTATATTTTCCGACAAGTGCAATCTTGACCTCTTTATCAGGATGACGGAGATCCTCAACCATCTGCTTCCAGTCTGCAAGATCCGGCTCAGGACAGTCGAGATTCAAGCACTCGCATGCAACCTTTGCAAGATTCTCCTGCTCCATGGCAAGTGGTGCCTCATAGAGATACTCCACATCAAGGTTCTGTAATACGTGTGAATTCGGTACATTACAAAACAGCGCAATCTTGTCCTTAAGCTTCTGATCAAGCTCATGCTCTGAGCGGCATACAATGATATCCGGCTGGATTCCCATGCCCTGAAGCTCCTTTACGCTGGCCTGTGTAGGCTTTGTCTTGAGCTCTCCTGACGCCTTGATGTATGGAATCAGTGTCACATGACACAGGATGGCATTGTCGTGTCCCACCTCATGCTGGAACTGTCTGATTGCCTCGAGGAACGGCTGACTCTCGATATCGCCGACTGTACCGCCCACCTCGATGATTGCGATTGTGGTATCCTCAGATGTGAAATCCCTGTAGAATCTGCTCTTTATCTCATTGGTGATATGAGGGATAACTTGTACTGTTCCTCCACCGTAGTCACCACGACGTTCCTTCTGTAATACTGACCAGTATACCTTTCCTGTGGTAACGTTTGAGTTCTTTGTCAGGCTCTCATCAATAAAACGCTCATAGTGTCCCAGATCAAGATCTGTCTCAGCTCCATCGTCTGTTACAAACACCTCTCCGTGCTGAATAGGGTTCATGGTACCCGGATCAATATTAATGTATGGATCGAACTTCTGCATTGTCACCTTGTATCCACGAGCTTTTAAAAGACGTCCAAGAGACGCTGCGGTAATTCCTTTTCCAAGACCGGAAACAACTCCACCGGTGACGAACACGTATTTTACAGGCATAATTTTCCTCCTTATCAATATGCTTTGTATATTTGTAAATTCTTAATTTTTAAAATAACCAACTTATTATACAGCCTTAAATTGATTAATGCAATTTATTTTTTAATTATATTTATTATATTTTGTTATAATGCTTCACATCTGGTGACGGACAACCCTGTATTCATCGCCTGAGCGGTAAAACGGACAGCGCTTATAGCTGCTCTGGACAAATCTCGCCATATCATCCTCGTCCATATTTACCGAGCAATAATACTCCTCATCATCCTCATCATATTCATTGTATGCACAAAAATCGCAGCATGTCTCCATTATCTTATCCTTCCATCACTTTTAATATGTATGCTGAAAATCTACTTAAACTGATTGACAGTCTCGTCATATTTGTAATCAATCTGTGCAAGCTTGTCGCAAAGCTCTTTCTCATCAATATCATATGCTGCCGCAAGCTCCTTCAATCCTGAATAATTGTCCCGAAGCTGTGTGTTTACAAAGCTAAGCAGCATAACCGGATCCTTTGGTAATGCCATAATCTGCTCCTTATAATTCTATGTAATCTTATAATTCTATGTTATCTTATTATCATAATCATAGCAATTAATTTTCAAATACCTGCTTTATGCTGTCATAGTGCAGGAACACCCCCTGCGCAGCAAGCTCTTTTATTTCATCGAGTGTGGCAATTTTAAACCCAAGTGCCTCCTCTGTCTGAATCTGTACGTCAGACTCCTTAAAATCAAGCTCAAAGCGGTAAACATCCACGAAATAGTTGTCACCCTCGCCCGGATTCTCTCTGTGATAGGTATAAGCAAGCCCTCCCGGACACTGTGATACATCAAGGCCCACCTCTTCTTTCACCTCTCTGCAGACTGCGGTAAATGAGCTCTCACCTGCCTGTGCAGCTCCTCCTGAAACCTCCCACCAGCCCGGTGCCCATGCCTTTGTCATGACACGCTGTGTGATAAGGAATCTGCCATCTGGTCTGTGAATCACGCCAAGCACTGAAAGATGATACTCTCCATCCTTAAGTATCCAGTCGTTTTTTTTCATTGTACGGCCTGTCGGCTTTTTATCCTTATCGTATATATCCCAAAATTCCATTTGAAGCTTCCTTTCTCTAAGTGAGTCTTTAACAATATCATATCATATCCTGCGCAGAAAAGCCAGCAAGTTGTTTACGCAGCTTTTTGCTTTCCGGCAGATAATATTCCATCAGCGACCAGAACCTGGCATTATGACTTGGTTCAAGCAGATGTGTAAGCTCGTGAACCACCACATACTCTGCGCACTCCGACGGCACCTTAGCCAGCAGAAGGTTGAAATTCAGATGATGTGACTTAACATTGCATGATCCCCACCTTGTCTTCATCTTCTTTATCGTAAAGCCGGCTGACTTAACTCCCATAACCGGCTCCCATTTGTCTATAAGCCTCTGCAGCTGCATTTTAAGCTCCCTGCGCAGCTCTCTCTCCATGAATGGCGCCAAAACCGGTTCCTGTTCCTTAAGCTGTCTTGCGACAAGCATTTCCTGCATGATCCGCTCAATCCAGTCTGATTTGCTTTCCACGAATTTCCTGATTTCCGCATCACTCATGCCATAAGGAGCACTCACTGATAGTGTGCCATCCGTGTCCTTCACACGAAGATACATGTTTTTTATTCTTTTCCTAGTCACTTCTATTGCATATCTGTTGTTTATATATATGTTATTTGTACATTTTTTATTTGCATATGCGTTATTCATATTTTCCAGTTTCATACTGCTCCTATCACGTAATCCGTTTCGCATAATTACATTTTACAATCTCCGCGCATTTTTGTATACTATAAAATAAAGTAACTATTCAGAACCACTGAGAACAAGAAAAGCTGATGCGTCATGCTTGCATGTAAGCAGCAGGTTTTATTGTTCTCTAGGTGGCTCGAATAGAGCCACCCCACACATATGAGCAAAATTAGCTGCACAGCAGTGGGAAAGCACGAGTATCGTGCGGTTTTGCGAATATGCGTGGGGGGTTCTGAATAGTTATGAAATAAAGAATAAGGAGGCTCATATGACAAAAGAAAAATTAGCCATTGAAGTAATAAAAAGACTAAAAACCGCATATCCCCGCACCGATTGCACTCTTGAGTACGACGAGGCATGGAAGCTCCTCGTATCAGTCAGGCTCGCAGCCCAGTGCACTGATGCCCGCGTAAATGTAGTCGTGGTGGATTTGTTCAAAAAATATCCTTCAATCGAGGCTCTCGCTGATGCTGATGTTTCCGACATAGAAGAAATTATACGTCCATGCGGCCTGGGAAAGAGTAAGGCACGTGATATAAGTGCCTGCATGAGAATGCTTCGCGATGATTTTGGCGGTCTTGTGCCTGACAATATGACCGATCTGCTGAAGCTGCCGGGAGTCGGCAGAAAGAGTGCCAACCTGATTATGGGTGATGTGTACGGCAAGCCTGCCATCGTCACCGACACACACTGCATACGCCTTTGCAACCGTATAGGACTTGTAGATGGAATAAAGGACCCGAAAAAAGTGGAGATGGAGCTTTGGAAAATCATCCCACCCGAGGAGAGCAATGACTTCTGCCACAGGCTGGTTGATCATGGACGCGCCGTATGCACTGCACGAACCACACCGCACTGTGACATGTGTGTGCTGAACGATATATGTGGAAGCGTTATGCATAACTAAAACAGTAAGGCTGCGGCTCCGCAGCCTGCATGCAAAACGTGAGAAAGGACCGCGATGTTACACGCGGTAACAACGCGATCCTTTCTCGAGGAGTTTAGTTATGAAAATGTTTATTAATAAAAAGGGAATAATGTAAAAGGTTTTGTTCCTCTTACAATAACAAGTATATGTGGTAATTATGTCCTAACAATGTACATTTTAGAAATATTTTATTAAAAAAGTCGTGATTATTTTATACTTTTTTTAGATTTGTAATATTCTGTAAATAACAACTAAATTTTTTTGTTAAAAAGCGCCTTACAGAGCTGTATTTTATCCTCATGGCTCTGTCCGGTCAGGCTGTTTTGAAAATCCACAATACCTGCAGCGGTGCTGTCTGTCAGCAGACCTTTTTCTGCGAGACGTCTTTTCATCTCACGCGCTGTACCGTTTCCTCCATCGAACACACGCACCCTATCTCCAAGCACCTCCTGTATCATTTTTCTGACAAACGGATAATGTGTGCATCCCAGCACAACCGCATCTATCTCACCATGCGAATATGAATACAAAAGTTCCTCGAGATACTGTCTCACATCATCACCGTACAAGTCACCTCTCTCAACGAAATTCATAAGTCCCGGACAAGGCAATGGAATAATCTCACCCAAGTGTCTGTATCTGTCCATAAGCTTTTTAAGTTTTTCCTCCCTGATAGTCATAGGTGTAGCCATCACAAGCACTCTCGGATTTTCCATAAAAAGCATCGCAGGCTTAACTGCAGGCTCTATCCCTACGATAGGAACATCGGGATATTGCTCTCTTAATATACGCACTGCCGCACTGGTGGCTGTATTGCACGCGACAACAAGCCCCTTAGCATGCTGATTCAAAATCAGCTCCTTTGCATGCTCACAGGTCAAAGCTCGCACCTGCTCAAGTGTTTTTGTACCATAAGGCGCATTTGCTGAATCCCCGTAATATATAAAATCTTCGTTAGGCATCACTTCAACCAGGCTCTTTAAGACGCTTATTCCGCCGACTCCTGAATCGAAAACTGCAATTGACATTATAAAAGTCCCTACTTTCTTTATAAAATCTGTTATGATATAATGAATAAAACAAGCTTAAGGAGGCACCTATGGATAATCCTAAAAGTCTTTTTAACAACAACACAAAAGTATGTGAAAACTGTAAAAGTCCTCTGCCATATGACTATAAAGAGAATCTCTGCCCACGATGCCTTGATCTGGCATTATTCCGCGAGGTAAAGGAATTTATCCGTACCCACGACGTAAATGAATACGAGGTTGCAGAACATTTTAAGATACCGCTTAGACAGGTAAAGAGCTGGATAAAGGACGGACGCATCGAGTACAAGCAGTCTGAATCAGCCTCCACTATAGCCGGTCTTCACTGCCAGCGGTGCGGTGCACCTGTTACCTTCGGCACTCTTTGTCCCAAATGTCTGAGACTGTTAAACGGCAACAAAGGATACTCAACCGGATACGATGCCGGCAAAACAAAATCCAAAATGTACCATTTGGAAGGAGAGGAGTAATTACTCCTCTCTTCTTTTAACCTTTGATCTGTATTTTTTCTCAACCTCTGTGAGGAACTTGTCATCAAGCTCCGCCTTTATAAGTACGTTCTCATCAGGCGATTTGATGACGATATCATAATAAGGTACATCCTTCTGACCTGAGGTATAGTCTATTTCCTTGAGCTCATTTCCATTCTCGTAATTGTATACGCTTCTGTCTCCTGCCGGTGCGATTGCTGCTACAGACTCCATGCTGTATATTCCAAGACGCTTTCTGCGGCTCTTGTTTTTAATTTTGGCAAAGCGCAGCTCTCCGTCAAAATATGAATATTCAAACTCGGTGTTCTGTGCCATTATCATAAGATATGCAATAAGTCCAAATACTACTGCAAATAAAATACCCGGTGCAAAGCCGATGCAGATAGTCAGAAGGCTTATCGCCGCAAGAGCTACAAGCAGGTACGAAACAAATACCAGCGCCACATTTTTTTTACGTGCAATCAATGTAAATACTTCCATTATAATTCTCCTTTGCATATTGAAAATATATATCTTTATAATGATAACAGATTTTTACCGTTTCGTATAGATTTTTTCACGGTTATAGGTTAAAATATTATAAAAATTTAGTGAAATTTCGGAGGGTTAAGATGCAATTTAACTTAAAACTGCAAAATGATTTCAAAAAAAACATAAGAAGGGAGTGGGCTTTAACCAACGGCCTGGGCGGATATGCCGGCGGTTCAGTCACCGGTGCAATAAACCGTACGCATCAGGGCTATCTGATTGCAAGCCTTCATGCTCCTGTGCAAAGATACGTCTGCTTCTCAAAGACAAACGAAAAAATAGTCACAGACAGCCACACCTATGATCTCTCAAGTGACCAGTTCAAGGGCGAATGCCACACAGACGGCATCCAATATATAAGAGAGTTCACATACGATGGAACCATATGCTTTACATATGAGGCCGGTGATATCACCATAAAAAAACACATCGCACTGGCACAGGGAAAAAATCTCGCTGCCGTGGCATATGAGGTTCAAAACAAAGGCGAAGCGTCTAAGCTTTTGATCACGCCTCTTATGAACTTCCGTGAGCACTCTGAAAGTTCCACCGTCGATTCATTAAAATTCGAGGTTCAAAAGCAGGAGCATGGCTTTACCCTCATTCCAAAAGCTCAGGATGACCACTGTATCCGCATTGCTTTTTCAGGCGGAGAGCTTATTGAAAGAGACGACAAATATATCTGTGATCTTGAGGCTCAGACCGAGGTGGACAATGAAGTGCCTGGCCTCGACTGTGCATTTTGCCCATATGACGTGAGTGTGGATATTCCTGCCTCTGCTTCAATGCATTTTTCTGTAATGTGCGATATCGTACCGCTTGAAGCCTGTAATGACAACTCAGGCACAGCCTTCGCCAAACACCTTGTTTCTGATAACGAAAGTGCTTTTGAAATACTACGTGCGCAGCTTGACTACACCGATGAGCTGATTAAAAGAAGCGGCTTCACTGATGACTTTGCCGTGAAGCTTACTGTGGCTGCAAACCAGTTCATCGCACACAGACAGTCAACAGGCTATGACACTGTGCTCGCCGGACTTCCTTGGTTTACAGACTGGGGCCGTGACACTATGATTTCATACACCGGCCTGACACTTTGCACCGGCCGTTTTGAAAAAGCCCACGATATACTACTGACCTTTGCCAAGTACTGTAAGGACGGGCTCATCCCGAATATGTTCCCGGACAGCGGACTTGAGCCTCTCTACAATACTGTAGACGCATCATTGTGGTATTTTTATGCTGTCTACAAATATCTTGAATATGTGGCCACTCCCGATGCCTATGAATTTATAAAGAAGGATATTTATCCATGCTTAAAGGATATCATATCTACTTATAAAAAGGGCACTGATTTTTCCATATATATGGACACTGACGGGCTCATTCATGCCGGAAGCGGACTCGACCAGGTAACATGGATGGATGTGCGTGTCGGTGACTGGGTTGCTACGCCTCGTCACGGCAAACCTGTCGAGATAAATGCACTTTGGTACAACGCACTGTGCACCATGGATATGCTTCAGGCTAAGTTTGGCGATAACGATGACAGCTACAGACAACTTGCTTCTCTCGTAAAGGCTTCCTTCAACAAGCGCTTCTGGAATGAAAACACAGGCTGCCTGTATGATGTGGTTGACGAGGATGACGATACAATCCGTCCAAACCAGATTTATGCCGTAAGCCTGCCATTTACCATGCTTGACAAGGAGCGTGAAAAAGCAATTGTGGATACGGTAATGGATAAGCTGTATGTGGGCTGCGGACTGCGTTCACTCGATCCTGACCACAAGGATTACCATCCGATTTACATCGGCTCTCTCTCAAAGCGCGACCACGCCTATCATCAGGGAACAGCCTGGGGCTTTCTGCTCGGTGGTTTTATCAGTGCCTAT
>ENA-OPJD01000193-OPJD01000193.1-human-gut-metagenome-genome-assembly--contig:-NODE-193-length-10829-cov-1.475589_pt1 | contig 10829 bp, 4 predicted proteins | sample MGYA00241413_ERZ501656 | MGnify/ENA primary metagenome ERZ501656 (study PRJEB25962, sample SAMEA2042287) | human gut metagenome | biome: human gut; feature: human-associated habitat; material: faeces... | reverse complement strand
CCGGCACGACCTGCATTCATACGTTTCCCGGTAATGGTCAATCACCTTGAGTTTTGCAGGGATAAACTGTACTTCCGTGCGGACGAATTCTTCCCCTACTTTCACCATCGTACTCCCGCAGTTATCGCATATCTGTTCCCTTTCATCTATGGTATGGAGTACTTTGCTGTGAGGGAGATTTTTTACCAGTTCTTCCCGCTGACCGGTGTACTTCCTTTTACGTAGGTGCTTCTCTATCTCAACAAGCTCCGGTTCGTGTGCATCAGGATCTGCACAGGTTTCGATTTCATTAAAAAGAGACATCTGCCCCTCGATTTCGAGAGTAGATGTCTTCTCAGATTTTGTTCCATAAAGTTTTCGGGTCAGGAAATCAACCTGCTCTTTCAGGAGCCGGACTTGCTGTTCCAGTTCTTTGATATGATTTTTATACTCCTGTTCCGTAGCTGACATAACCTGAAAACCCTTTCGCTTCGATAGGATTATTATACCATAGAATCGTCAGATTTCCCAGCATTTCTAAGGATTTTCAGTATTTTCAGACTTATGCGGGAGCCATTTCTGAACCGCCTTTGCCTGCTCCTTAGATTAGATTTAGAGTTTTTAGAGTCAACTCCCAAAACTCTAATAAATAGTTTACATGCAACAGCCAGAAATTTCGATACACCCTCTTATTGGACGCTTACCAACAATAAACGCTTGCAAAGGAATCTTGGAATTTTAACGCCAATGGAAAAACACGAAAATTACTTGCAAGCTGCATAAAAACTGCCAGCAGATAAATTTCTACTGGCAGGAAAAATTTATATTTTTTCAATTGTCTACTTGACGGGGAGCGGTTCATTTCCCGACAGCCCCTTGCAAGTTAAGCTTTGTTATTTTTTTTTGATGAAGGCTTTTTCATTTGCTGATGCTGGAAGGTCTGGAGTTGTTCCCTTTGGAACCAGACGAACCTCAATTGCCTCGAGACGTTTTGCGTATCCTTCTGTTCCTGAAGAATCTCCATTCTTAGCCCATGCAAGCCATCCATAATCCTGAGCATGAACTCTGTAGTATACATCATAGTTCTTTGCTACATCACCAGACAGTTTGATCTGAATTGCTTCCAGACGTTTACACTGTCCTTCTGTACCGGATTTTTCTCCGTTTTTACTCCAGTTCTTTTCCCAACCGATGTCCTGAATATGTGTACGATATTCGATAGATCCAGAAACACCATCTGGTAACTTGATCCGGATTGCTTCCAGACGTTTACGCTGTCCTTCTGTACCAGACGTTTGTCCGTCTTTCTTCCAGTCTTCTTCCCAGTCATAATCCTGACGGTGAACTTTGTAAGATACGGACATTTTTGTACTCTTTGTAGCTGTAGCTGTAAATTCCTTACCAGTTTTATCTGTGTATTTAGCAGTTGCTGTGTAGATGATCTGACTGTTCTTGTCTTCTTTAACAACATCTGCAGTTACGTCATGAGAATCTTTACAACGGCTGCATACGAATGTTGCAACAGCTGTATATCCTTTTTCTTTATCAGCTGTCCATTTCCATCCGTCTTTTTCTGAGACTTTGTAGTCATGACCGAGAGCTGCTACTTCTTCTGTCTTAGTATCTGTGTAATCTTTGCCTTCAAATGTAACTGCAGCTGTGTAAGTAATCTTACCTGCCTCTGTACATGTTGCGCCATCAGATTTCTCAGTTACTTTTGCATCAACTGTTTCTACATGTTTCTCATCATTTGCACATGTAAATGTTGCTGTTGCTGTGTAAGTGTTGTTCTCACCCTTTGTCCAGTTCCATACAGGAGCACCATACTTATGGCCAAGGGCTTTGAGTGTTTCTGTGTAAGTCTCTGTATAATCTTTACCGTTAAATGATACCTTTGCTGTGTATACCGTCTTACCGTCAGCTTCACATGTTGCTGCTGTTGTTTCTGGTGTAACAGTTGCATCTACTGTCTGAGTATCATCACCACGTTCGCACTTGAATGTTGCTGTAGCAGTCTTATGATCATCAGACCACTTCCATGTCGGCTCGCCATAATTATGACCAAGAGCTGCAATTTCTACCTTCTGGTTATCTGTATAATCTTTGCCGCCAAAGGAAGCTGTTGCTGTGTAAACTGTTTCACCTGCTGTTTCACATGTTGCTGCTGTTGTCTTTTCTGTGATTGTCGCTTTTACTTCCTGAGTATCATCACCGCGTTCACATGCAAATACAGCTGTTGCTTCTGTATGGTCATCGTTCCATTTCCATGTCGGCTCACCATACTTATGGCCAAGGGCTGCCAATTCAACTTCATGTGTACCTGTTAATGTACCGATTTCTGTCTTACCTTCAGCATCCTTTACTGTTGCTGTTGCTGTATAGACATCTTTACCCTTTTCTGTACATGTTGCAGCTACAGAGTTCTCTGTATCCTTAACTGCATCAGCAACTGTAATCTGCTCTGCTTTAGGTTCATCATCATCTACAGCACACTTAACACCTGTTACAGATGCTGTATATCCAGTTACATTGCCGTTGTCATCTTTGACTTCAGTCCATGCCCATGTACCTGTGTAGGCATGCTTTCCAGCTTCCTTTGCCTCAGTAGTTGTTACAACATACTTCACACCATCAGCTGTCTTATCTGCTGCTTTGTAGTACATAGTCACGCCCTGTTCACATGTACCTGTATGGCCAGCAAGTTTAGCTGTTGCAGTTACTTTTTTTGCAAGATGGTTCTCAATAGAATCTCTGTTATCTTTGTTTGTTTTGTTTGTATCTGATGTCAGAAGGCAATCCAGCTTATCAAGTTTGTCATAGCAGGATTCACATTTCAGATTCTGGAATGTAACGCTTGTGTGATCATCGCTCCACTCAGCATCTGTTGCTGTGTAAGCATGTCCTTCTGCTGCGTTCTTCTGAGCTTCATCCCAGATAGCTTTTCTTTTCTCGTATGTAGAATTAGCCTGTTCATATTTGGGCTTAACAGGTTCTGTAATACAAGCACCGCACTCTGGGCAAACATAGTTGTCCGCTTCGTTCCAGCTACCGCTATCAGTCTTTGTATAGTATGTTTCATGGAACTTGATGTAATGATGTTCGTGTGCTGTATTCTTTGCTTCTACACGTGTGCCCGCTTTGATCAGACCACAGTCAGAACAACGTTCTTCTGTAAATGCATTACGTCCGCAGTATGCAGGTTCAGAAACTGTTTCATAATTATGAGAAGTACCTGTCAGTGTCTTCATATCAACTGTATCAACGAAGTTAGCTGACCACATGAACTCGTCATTATCATTGCTCTGACTGCCCATGAACTGCTGATACTTCTTGTAGTTTGTATAAGTCGGATTGTAATCTGTCTCTTCGAATTCATAACCGTAGCTGGAATGGTCAAGCAGTTTGCTCTTACCTGAAATGAACGCGAAGTTTGTACCGATTGAAACAACCAGTTTGTCACCCTTCACAGTCAGACCTGCGATTGGATGATTTGTGACAGTGAAATCTGCACTCTTTTCATCTGTTGTTGTAAATGCCATACCGCCAAATAACTTGGTTGTATCACGTTTTGCAGATACTGTGTTATATTCCTTCACAACGGCTACTGCACCGTCTGCAGGATTGTAGGAAACGATATCGTTGGATACGTTGAAGTAAATCTTACCATCTGTATACAGTGCTGCTGTCAGACCGATGGATGGGTAAATGCTCTGTTCATCCACAAACTGTGCATACAGTTTGGTCAGAAGATCATTCTTCTCCATCTTACCGTCTTTGTTCAGAACGCTTACAAATGTATCGTCATCATCGTCGTTTTTCTTGTCTGTGAAGTTGATTAGTGTTTCATAATCGCTGTCGCCATCGCCTGTATCCTTATTTGTCAGTTTATGACGAACAATCTTGTACTCTGCAGCCTTCTGGCTCTGATTCATGCTTGTGCTGCTTACTCTGCCAAACAGGTCTGTCGAATCATACATATAGTAAGCATAACCATCTGCATAGTAAACATTACTTGCTGCACGAGCCATCCATGCTTTTTCATATGTTGTATCTGTTGCTTCATTCTGATAAAGTGATCTTAAAACACTAAAGTTATCCTGATACAATTTTCTTGCATCTGTATCGCTGAACAGGAAGAAGACATGGTTCATATCACCATCTGTCTCGACACGGTCACGACTCATAACTTCTGTGTAGACATCTGTATAACAAGGGTCTACATAGTACCACTTACCATCCACCTTGACTGCATTCCAGTAATGGTCGGAACCGAAGTCTTCCTGCTCCTCGCCATACATTGTAACGTTGGACTGGAAGGAAATTCTTACAAGGTCAACTGTGTAGCCTGCATTGATATCCAGTGTCTTACTATCTGAACCATAGTACAGTTCTTTGGCTGTCTTCCAGTTATCACATACTTCAGATGTAGATCCATCACCTGCTGTCACTGTTTTCTTACTGTCATACGCATCTGTCTTATCAGGATCAATCAGATAGATATCTTTATCCAGGCACTGCACAAGATATGAAAAAGCTTTGGAGTAACCCAGACATACAGATGTACCCATACCGAATGCACCAAACTGAGTACCTTCCCAATAGTTGATGACACCAGTTGTCATACCGGTTGCAGCCTGCTTCGCATAGATTGGAATCGCCTGCTTAAAGCTTGTTTCCTTCGTTCCATCACCGTTCATATCCAATGCCGGATCATCGCTATCTAACTGCTTCTGAGTAAGCTGCTCAACAGTCATCGTAACGCCTTCAACCTCAACGCCTTTTTCTTCAGCATTTTTGATAAATTTATCTGCTTCCTGCTTCAATGGTTCTGCTGCGTCTGGAAGGTTTTTTTTCACAAATGCTTCCGGATCCTTCTCGATAGCTTCTTTATTAGCTTCTACATATGCATTCGCATTTTCCTCAGACTGTCCAGCCTTCACCAAAGTCTGAGCAATAGCGTTTTTATAAAATTTTACAAGCAACTCCTGCTTAATGCCTGCATAAATCTGATCATGGAAATTCTGTTTGATCTGTGGTTCGTAAACCTTATAGATCTCATCGTAAACTTCATCCTCATGCTTCTGCTTCTGAGGATCCTTTGCGATCATCGGCTTGTCATCATCTGATTTCTTACCGGAGTTCATGATGTAGGACATATCAAATGTATTGTTATGGGCCAGCCAATCATTCAGAACAAGCAGCTTCTGTGCCTTTGTCTGTGCACCTGATGCTGTAACTGCAGCAAGGGCTTCATCTCTTGCCTTTGTTACATCTGGACCATAATACTTAATACCTAACTTATCACCATACGTGAAAGTAAAGATCATACCTGTCAGGTCATCGTAGCTCACCTTGCCATCTCTGACATCCTGAACAGATTTGCCGTCTAAGGCAAGCATCTCACCAAGGATACCAAGACCATCTGTATCATCGTTGAAATCCAGAAAGAATGGATTCTGAACACCGAGTACATTAGCATTGGCTGACCACTGATTCAGATACTGCTGATACATACCAACAACTGTATTAATCTGGTCTTCTGTCAGCTTCTTGGTTTCAGCCTGTTCATCTGCTTCATACAGGTCTGCTGTGCTGATATTAGATTCATTGGATTCTGTGCCGGCTTCTCCGCCAACCATTTCGAGATCCCCCAATGCTTCACGCAGGCTCTGGATTGCCGGATCGCTTTCATCAATCTTTATATCTTTTGTAAGTGCTTCTGCTACTGCTGCATTAGCACCCTTGAACTGGATGACTGGTGTCTGTATTGTAATACCTGAAATAGTTACTTTATTTTCATCATTATCTGTCTGGGCCACAGCATCATTATCTGTGTTTGAAGAATCAGTAGTTGCTTCTGTTGCATCATCTTCTGTCACAGAATCTTCTGTTGCTGGATCTTCTGCCTCATTTGTATTGGTGTTATCCTGCACGGCTTCTGTAGTATTTTCCTGCACTGCTGGTGTTTCTTCATGTGCAGGCTCTGCAAAAACTGTTGAAGGCACTACACTGAATACCATTATAGTAGAGAGGAATAAACTCAAAAGCATTTTACTTCTCTTTTTCATAATGTCTACCCTTCCTTTCGTGTTTGTATTAGATAATTCATATTATGTTTTTTGTTTGCCCCCACCTCATTTCCATTGTATTTTATTTATACTCCACCCTCTATTATATGCTACTGTAATTCGTATTTTGCATATATTTTTGCATATAATATAGTAATTAGGTATTTACTTTAATATATCACTGCTAACTGTTTTGTTCAAGACATACTGACGTTTTTTAGCACAAAAACACATCGAAAAGTCTGGTTTTCAGGTTTCTGGCATGTATAAACGTAATAAAGAAATTCCCCCGTATCTTATGATTTGTTAAAATACGGGGAATCATCAAGTTTTTTCTTACTTATTTATATAGAATTTACATATTGATGCGACAGAGGAGTCTTTTTTAGTTCAGTTCCTCAAGAATTGCTGCTGTGAGTTCTTTTCTGTTTGTCTTGAAGTGGAAATACGGTCTTTCCTTGATTACGCGGATGTCTACCGGATATTCATATTCTTCCAGTGCATCTGCAAGACCTGCTTTTACTTCATCCAGACTCTTTGTTTCATCAAGGATTACAAAGAAATATGGAAGGAAATATCCTTCATGATCCTGATCTGGTACAAAGCAGAAGAATCCATCTTCTACACCAGCTACACGTACTGCTTTTGTCTCCATTCTCATCATGTAAAGTTCTCCGCCACCGAAACGCTTTGTTGTTCCACGTCCAAGAATGTATACAATTCCGTGTTCATTGATGTAAGCTTTATCTCCCGTATGTAACCAGCAGTTCCCATCTGGATGATTGATCAGTGTTCTTTCAGTAAGTTCATCACCTCTCCATCCCGCATAGTGGAGCATCATAGCAGGACCCGTCATACATAATTCTCCGATTTCTCCATAATTCAGTTCTTCCAGATCCTCTGAGAATACTGCCATAGTTGTTGCCGGCATTGGCATTCCAACGCATCCGTCTACCAGCGGGAACATCGGATTTGGAAGTGTAAAGTTTGAACATCCTTCACTCTGACCATATCCGGCACTTAAAGTTGCTTTAACATTATGCTTATGGAAGAATGCTTCTACTTCTTGTGTTTTCCTTTCGTTCATTGCTTCAGCTCCGGTTCCGATACTTCTTAGATGAGACATATCGTAATCTTCCGGAATTCTGTCACTCTTCATAAGCATTTCACAGAACATTGGAATCAGTGCCCAGAAGTTTGGCTTCTGCTCCATAAATGCGATATCAATATCTTCCAGCGGACAGAATGGATCAAGTACCATAATCAGTCCTGCTGACAATGGGAAGATTGCCATTGATACAGTTACTGCAATCAGTGCAGGTGGTAAGATTGGCAGCCACCATTTTTCCGGTACATCTGACGGCGGAATAAAGATGGACATCTGGAATGCAGTTGCTACTATATTAGAAGAAGAATGAATAACTAATTTAGAGATTCCTGTGGATCCGCTTGTATATGCGCCAAATACTGGTCTGTTCACATCTTCTTGTGCCATATAGTCTTCTGTATAATCTTTCCCAAGTGCCAGGAACTCGTCCCATGTAAGATCTCCTTCTGTTGTCTCTATCGCACCGGTATATCTGGATGCAATTTCTTTTTCAACATAGTCCGGGACAGATTTTCTATCTGCATAATCATATGGAGAAACCTTAATTACACGCTTCATTGGTGTCGTTGCACGGAACAGATCTTCATCTGACTTTGATGTATAATCCATGACAAATGCTGTCTCTGATTTTGATTTTCTGATTGCAAAACATAATTCTTCTGGAATGTCATCTCTGCAGATAATTGCAGCTCCGATTCTTTCTGCTGCGATCAGAAGGATAAAATGTGCCGGAACACTTTGCAGAAATACAGGAATTCTGTTTCCTTCACCAAATCCAAGTATCTTTAAAGATTTTGCTGCTTTATCAACTTCTCCCCAGAATTCTTTCCATGTAATTTTGTTTCCGTAATATTCAAATGCAATTTTATTTTCGTCTGGATTTTTTGCTCTTAAAAACGTTTCAACAGTTATTGTTGGCACTTCAACGTTGCGCAGTGCTTCTGGATAAAACTGTAACCATGGTTTATCAACGCTCGCTTTTCCAGTTAATGTTGCTCCTGTATTTTCCATAATTATTTACTTCCTTTTCCGATTATTTATTTGTTTTATAATGACGATTCGTATTCTATCATGGATATTTTTCCTTTTCAATAGAAGTGGTGAATTTGGCATATTGAATCAAACAAATCAACTAATTCATTTTTTTCAGGATTTCATTCAATAGGAAATTTTTTGTATAAATGTTCTTGTTTTCTTATTTTGTATGCAGTACACTAAAATTATAATAGAAGAGAGGGGCTTTTGATTATTATGAAAGAAAAAAACAGATTCAGTGTTCTGTTAGAGCATCTGACATCTATGGCCAATTTAAAAAATTATGTACTTGCCAAAGCTGTGCAGTATGATGAATCTTATATAAGCAAATGGATTAGTGGAAAATCACTTCCAACAGAAAAAAATCACGAAATTATTTTGCAGAATATCAGCCAGTGTATTGTTGAGGCTCTGACTGATGATAACCGGGACACTTTTTTAGAAGAATATCAAATTTCTGACGTTTCGAATCTTCAGAAAGCGATTTACGATCATCTCGAATCTGAATATACATATGTAAAAGAACTTCAGGTAACAACTGGTTCTAAAGTGGCTACTAAAATTTCATATTATCCGGAACTTACACTGGATCAGTTTATCTTTAAAATGAAACATCCATCACTCCGTAAAGTACAGTCGCTAAATATTTATGCTATGGTAGATATTCTGAATGTAGACACGAATTATCAGCTTTTAATTGCTGAATTTAACAGCATGCACAATGACAGAGGACTTGTGCTTCCAGGAGTTCATTTTTCTTTAATGATTGATTTGGAATCGTCTTCAGATAATCCGGTTTATACGGCTGGTTTCCTGATGAATTTGCTTTCAAATCTTTCGAATATTGATTTTAATCTTTATTGCGGAACACAGGCACAGAAAAAAATGGTTTTTGCGATTAAAGATATTTATTCGCTTTCAGGTATGTTAGTTGATCAGAACCATTGTCTTGCTGTTACAACAATTGAAGATTCGTCTCTTTCAACGGAACTTTATTACAAATTAAAATTACTTTGCAGCAAAGAAACATTGCTTATTCGACGGACATCTATTCCTGAAATGATTCGTACTTACGAATATGAGCATTCACTGTTTGCCCGGAATTCTTCTTGTCTGCTTGGACATTTTACAGAACATTTTCTTCCAACTGATTTACATAATGAGCTGCTTGATAAGTATGGCTCTTTTATAGGAAAGACATACAGACCTGTACTTCAAAAAATGCATTCTCTGGTATCGCAGATACTTGCTGTTACACCGATAAGAGCACTGATTTATGCTTCTGCATTTACAGATTTTACAGTTACTGGCGAATTGGATTTCTATGGTTATCGAATTCAGCTTTCGCCGGAACAGCGTCTTCATTTTTTTAAGCATATGAAACATCTGCATGAAATTTCAAATGCGCTTCAGATTAAGATTTTGCCGAATGGTTTGCTGTCTGATTACCAGCATATCCCAAGACCGACACTGTTTTTTGCAGATGAGTTTTCTTATTTGCGTTTTAGGAGAAATACACCGTATTACAATATCTGTATTCCGAACAAAATTAGTTTGAATCGAATTTTTTCGGCCTTTTACGATACCGTTTGGGAGTTTGAATCCTGTATTGCACCGGATGCATATCTTACTCATGCAATCCATTCTGTAGAAATTTTGCAATCAGATGCTTCAGGTGATGTGCACAATTAAGAGAAGTCAAGTGGGCTGTTGCAAAATAGATGAGTAATCATCTATGGAGCAATAGCTCCATTTTTATGTCCAAAAGCAGAAAACGGACTCCGAAGAGCCCGCAATCCATGGTATAATTAAGTATGACCAAATACATAAAATACCATAAAAATTATACCGAATTCGGCGAGCCTTATCAACTGGTTTTGCCATTAAATTTGGAAGGTCTGGTTCCTGATGATGATTCTGTCCGACTGCTGAGCCACGAATTGGAGGATTTAGATTACAGTTTACTGTATCAGGCGTACTCTACCAAAGGCAGAAATCCGGCAGTGGACCCAAAGACCATGTTCAAGATCCTGACCTATGCTTATTCCCAAAATATTTATTCTTGCAGAAAGATTGAAACCGCTTGTAAACGTGATATTAACTTTATGTAGCTGCTTGCTGGTCAGAAAGCACCGGATCACAGCACGATTGCAAGGTTCCGTACTGGATTTTTGGCAGACACCTGCGAAGCCCTGTTTTATCAGATGGTACGTCGCTTGGAACGAATGGGCGAACTATCAAAAGAAACCATATTTATAGATGGTACGAAACTGGAAGCCTGTGCTAATAAGTATACGTTTGTATGGAAGAAATCGCTTGGAAAATGGGAAGAAAATATGTTTCTGAAAATACAGGAGGCGGTCACCCTACTGAACCAAGAGTACCTACAGGCTGTCCGTATAAAGAACGATGTTCCCGTGCTAAAGGGAATAAACGTCTGTACATCTCCAAAAGTTTCTTAGAGAAGCGTCAGGAATCCTATGAAAATATCCTGAGTGAAAAGGGGATCTTATACCGGATGAATCGCTCGATATGATGCTGGGATCCTTTCAATTACTACTGGGGATGCCGAAATTTGCTATTCGTGCGACAGCCTCTTTTCTCTTTCAGGCTGCCTGTAACCGTATTTTTTCAGAAGC
>ENA-OPJD01000190-OPJD01000190.1-human-gut-metagenome-genome-assembly--contig:-NODE-190-length-10937-cov-2.415916_pt1 | contig 10937 bp, 6 predicted proteins | sample MGYA00241413_ERZ501656 | MGnify/ENA primary metagenome ERZ501656 (study PRJEB25962, sample SAMEA2042287) | human gut metagenome | biome: human gut; feature: human-associated habitat; material: faeces... | reverse complement strand
CTCTTGAGGCAGAGGTCAAGAAAAAGGCTGAAGCCAATAAATACGCAGCACAGCAGCAGGCAGAGGCACAGCTCTACCAGCGTCAGAAGGAAGCAGAGGCAAGACAGTTCGAGGCACAGCGTCAGGCGGAGGCACAGAAAGCAGAGGCAGAAGCCATGAGATATGCCAAGGAGCAGGAAGCTGCCGGTATCCGTGCAGTCGGAGAGGCAGAAGCATCAGCTATCCAGGCAAAGGGTATTGCAGAGGCTGAGGCTATGGAGAAAAAGGCAGAGGCATATGCCAAGTACAATAAGGCAGCCGTTGCAGAGATGATGATTAAGGTGCTGCCTGATATCGCAGCCAAGGTTGCAGAGCCACTTGGACAAATCGACAAGATTACTATTATCGGTGGCGGTGATGGCGAAAATGGTGTAGGCAAGGTTGCCGGAAATGTACCGGTTGTAATGGCAAAGGTATTTGAGAGTATGAAAGAGGCAACAGGTATTGATTTATCTGAGATTATCAACGCTGATTCATATGACGCAAAGGTAAATCGCAACGTAAATGTAACCGGACTTGATGGAGTAAATCTCGTTGTAAATGCGGATACGGACAAAAACGGTGAAAAGACTGAAAATTAAATAGTGTTATATTAATCCGCTATACGATAGGTGAGAGTATAGCGGATTTTTAATATTTTCTGAAAAAAGACAAATATTTGAAAATTACAGGATTATATGATATATTTTGTTGCATAAAAGCAGATTGCCTGTACATGGTGACATATATAAATAATGAAGAGGAAAATCTATGAACGATAAAAGAAAGATAATAGCAATATTTATAATTGTTGCGATAGTAGCTGCACTGGCTGCAGTTGCCACATTTTTTGTGATTAAATCAGCAAAAAACGAGGCTAAAGGCTCGTCACAGATGACGGAAACAGCCACAGAGGATAGTTCAGACAAGGACGACCCGCAGCATACGGGAGACAATGCCGGCTCAATGAGTGTTACAGCTGATGATGGTGCTTCTGCGGATGAGACACAGATACTGTCTGCAAGCACTGTTGCGGAAAACAGTAATCTGACCTTCGGAATTGATGTATCTAAATATCAGGGCACCATAAAGTGGGACAAGGTTGCCGCAGGCGGAATTGATTTTGCGATGATACGTGTGGGCTACAGAACCCAGAAAACAGGCGAGATGTGTGTTGATACAAATGCAAGATACAACATGCAGGAGGCGCAGAAAAATGGCATAAAGGTCGGGGTATATTTCTTTTCATCAGCAGTAAATGAAACAGAAGCCATTGAGGAGGCAGACTGGGTGGCAGATTACATCTCAAAATATCAGATTACATATCCGGTGGCATTTGACTGCGAGGGCTTCACAGACTCAGCCAGCAGACAGTATGGCATGTCATCAGAGGCACGCACCAAAGTAGCTGAGGCATTTTTGCAGGAAATATATAATAAAGGATACACGCCTATGTTTTACGCTGCCATGAATGAGTTGTCGGAAAACAGCCAGTGGGATACTAAGGCGCTTGAGAGCAGGTACAAAATCTGGGTGTCACAATATCCGGACACAGCTTACCCGGAAACACCACAGTCATCTTATGAGGGCACACATGCCATGTGGCAGTATACCAATAAGGGAAAGGTGTCAGGGATTGATAAGCCGGTAGATTTGAATGTGGCATACTTTGGTTTTGATGAGACAGAGTCTGCAAAAAATGGTGATGCGGCTGACAATGCAACGGCTGACCCGGAAGCAAATATGAAGTTTTCGGATGTAAATGAGACCGTAACTGCCAAGGAAAGTGTCAATCTGAGGGATATTCCAAGTCAGGGCAATGACAGCACAATTAAGGCAACGCTCAATAACGGTGATACAGCAACAAGAACAGGAGTCAGTGACAGTGGCTGGTCACGTGTCGAATATAATGGACAGACATATTATGCCATTTCAAACTACCTCACAACAGATATGAACTATGTAGTTCCCGGGCAGGACGGAAGTGGCAGCGGAGACGGACTGAAGACAAAGTTCAAGGAGTGTAATGATACTGTCACTGCAAAAATAGAGGTTAATCTGCGTGCACTTCCAAGTGTCACAAATCCGGATGCTACAGTTGTTGCAACGATAAAAAATGGGGAAACCGTCACCAGAACCGGAATCAATGAGGAGTTTGGCTGGTCACGCGTGGAATATAATGGACAGACACTTTATTGTGTGACAAGCTATCTGAGTGTGCAGTAATATAAGTAAATAAAAGCGATAAATTGGGCTATAAAGCCTATTGACGGTTTATTTTTTACCCTGTATCATTATTCCATAATTCAGCCGGATGTATTCCGGCAGTAAATAATTAAACAGAGGTAAAAGAAAAATGATTACAAAAAGAGGGAAAAAGTGTCTTGCAATTATATTTGCAGCGGCGCTTACATTAGAACCACTTGCAACGCAGGTCATATTTGCAGCAGATGTGGCTTATGAGTCTGTTGACAGCGGCAGTGCATTATTGACAGATGAGTCACAGAAGGTGACAGTACAGCTTCAGAATGGAACAGCAGTTATTCCGCAGGGTGCAGATATTGAGACTGCTAAAGCGGCAATAGCAAAAGCGCTTGTTGTAAACGCAGACGAAGTTGATGTAAAAAACCTTGATTGGGAGTACGAGTGCGAGGGCAAGGATAAGACTAAATTACAGAAAAATACAGCATTCGGAAGCTTAGAGGGCTTTACGAGCACAACAACGAAAAAAATACTTTGGAATACTGTAACAACAGAATATAATCATCCGGCATTTTTAGAAAACGGTGAAGGAGATTTCAAATTCAGACTTAAGGGAAGCGATGAGGTTGTTACACTCCACAGAGCTTACAAGTATGAATCATCATTTGTTTTAAAGGATGCTCCGTATGAAGTGAGCATGGCTTTTAACGCGGATCAGTCATATGATTTTGATGCTACAGCAAGAGCAATTTATGATGCTGTGATAGCAAAGACAAATCCGGCAGGGCTTACATATGATGATGTGGCAATGGAGTACAATGCCGGAACAGATATAATACCAAACTGGCAGCCACTTAATTCTACAAACTGGACTGCAGCATTTAAAAAATTTGGTCCGGGAGAGTGGACTATCCGCATAAAGTGGGATGGAAATAAGAACTATAAAGGTACACAGACACAGGTAAATGTGACTACAGCCGATAACCGTATAGCAGCGGCCGTTGTATGCAGGGAGGGAGTATCTTTTTCATACAATATGGACACTGCCGTTATGAAACAGTCAATATTTGATCAGGTAATTGATTGGGACAACAGTACATTGCCTGCAAAGGATACGTTAAGTGTTGATGATTTTACAATGGAATACTATGGTGTTGATGATGTAGCCGGAGTTGAGGGAGTCACCAGGCAGTGGGCTCCGATAGAAGGCGGAAAGGTTAATTTACTTACTTATCTGCAGATGGGTGCAGGAGAGCAGCAAATCCGTATAACATATAAAGGCAATGCCGAGTATCGTCCATCAGCATCAGCAGAGACTAGTGTGACCGTTAATAAGGCAAAGGTAAATGTTAAAGTAAAGTCAACAAACATTTATGCCGGAGATGCACTACCACAGGATTTTGTTACAACAAATCCTTCAGACAGGTTTGATATATATACAATCTATGCCGGTCTTACAAGCAATGTAAATGCAGGCATTTATCTTCAGATGCCTGAGAAGTATACAAACAGCACAGTACTTAAGCTTATAGATCCGGTTGTTTCAAAGCTATATGGAAAGTCCTTTACACAGATGATGCAGGACGGTATGACAGTCGGAGAGCTTAGAAAACTTTTCAGCACACAGGAGCTGCTTGACACGTTGAAGAAGCTTCATATAGATACGGGTACAGTTGGACAGATTCTTGAGATAATAAATAAGCTTCCTTCTGTTGCAGACACAGTGAGAGTGTCATTTGGTACTCCAAACCGTGCCGGTCTTTATACGGTGACAGCGGTTACCGATAACAAGAATTATGAGACAGGTGTTGGAGTTGGTGCTTTACTTGTCAAGATGCATTCAAAAGGAACTAAGCTTAGTTGGAATCAGAGCTTTACAAATGGGAAGCTTAAAGCCTCAGATGTAGCATCCTTTGATTTTGGAGCAACGCTATCATATGATGGTGATGTCTCAATCAGCCAGAGCAATGTGCATTATCTATACAGTGGCTTTACAAGCAAGTGGAAGCCATATTCAAGCACAAAGGCTCCTACAGAGCCGGGCAGATATGTAGTCACAGTAGTTACAATTGGTGGCAATTATCAGGCAGCTCCTATTACTAGAAGCTTTCAGATCGTAAAATAACTAAAATCCGCTATACTTTAAAACAAAGTATAGCGGATTTTTTTGATAAATTTATGGAATCTATTTTTCAAGAATACCTGGAAAGGAGCATTAAAACTTATCTTCGTGGCGACAGCGGATTCTCTTCCCAAAACTTTATGAAACCTGTGAGAGTAATGGATGTTTCCTATTGACATTTCAGTTTATCGGGAGTAAACTATAATTAGTTTATTAGCGATAAACTGAAAGGAGAAATCTTTATGGCTGAGATGAAGATGGGCGTAGTGGAATCCCACTTTGCCGATATTATTTGGGCGAATGAGCCTTTGCACTCCAGAGAATTGGTAAAGCTCTGTGAAAAAGAACTGAACTGGAATCGCTCCACCACCTATACGATATTACGCAAGCTTTGTGAGCGTGGTATCTTCCAGAATAATGGTGGCATCGTTTCCTCTGTTCTGTCTAAAAATGATTTCTATGCCGTTCAGAGCGAGCAGTTCGTTGACGAAACCTTTGAAGGTTCCCTTCCTGCTTTCATTGCGGCTTTTACACAAAGGAAGGGTATTTCTCAACAGGAAGCTGCGGAGATTCGACGCATGATTGATGCAGCCGCCGGAAAGGAGTAATCTATGAGTTCATTCTTTTTGAAAATTGTAAATATGAGTATCGCCGCATCTTGGCTGATCCTTGCGGTCGTACTTTTGCGTGTGGTTTTGAAAAAGGCACCTAAGTGGATCAATGTCCTACTGTGGGGTATCGTAGCTTTTCGATTGATTTGCCCATTCAGTTTTGAAAGCGCATTGAGCTTGATTCCAAGTGCCGAGACCATCAGTCCTGAAATCATGATGGACTGGACACCAGAAATCTCCACAGGCGTAAGCTCTATCGACAAGGTAGTGAATCCAATTATTACGGACACCTTTGCTCCAGAGCCAATTGCAAGCGCAAATCCACTTCAGCTTTTGATTCCTGTGCTGGCAATCGTATGGGCAATAGGCATCATAGCCATGCTCGTTTATGCTGCCGTCAGCTATTTCCGCTTGCAAAAGAAAGTCGGTGCATCCCTTTCTGTGCGGGACAACATTTGGATTTGTGACGATATACAAACACCTTTTATTCTTGGTTTCTTCAAACCGAGCATCTACATTCCCTCCGGGACAGATGAAGCACAGTTGCCCTATATTATTGCCCATGAGAATGCTCATCTGAAACGCTGTGACCATTGGTGGAAACCGTTGGGGTATTTAGTGTTGGCAATCCATTGGTTCAATCCTCTTGTATGGATTGCGTATATTTTACTTTGCCGAGATATTGAACTTGCCTGCGATGAAAAAGTTATTCGTGGACTGAATCAAAACGAGTCTATTTCTTATTCAGAAGCTCTGCTTTCTTGTAGCGTGAATAGAAGAACAGTTATGGTTTGTCCACTTGCCTTTGGAGAGGTTGGCGTCAAAGAAAGGGTGAAAAATGTGCTGAATTACAAGAAACCTGCATTTTGGATTGTTGCTATTGCTGTGGTTTCAAGTATTGTTCTTGGGGTATGTTTCCTGACAAATCCGAGTTCATTCCCAGTGAAACTTGATTCTGTTCAAATTTCCAAAGCAAGCACCATGGACTTTAGAACAAATAGCGGACCGACCACATTCCAATTATCCGCAGCGGAAATTGACGAGTTGAGCAGTCGTATTAAAAACTTAAAGATTGGTCACAAAGACCAATCTTTGCAAGGTCATACACCTTTCTATTCCCTTCATGTGGATACCAAGGAAAACGACAGAATCACATTCAGCGGTTTTGATTCCAACGGAAATCAAGCAGCAATTCTGTATGAGAATGTGTATTACCGAATAACTGACTCTGACTTTATCAGCTATTTACAACGCATCTGTGCCGGGGAAACCAGAACAGAATCGATTAACGAAACCAATGTTGATACAGCAATCCATAATGCAATCATGGAACATAACAGCGATAGATACTACAAAGGTGTTTTTGCCTGCGAAAGCCATACTGTATTGGCTACAGAAGCCGGTGGGGCTGCAAACTCTGAGGAGAATGAGACATTGACCGTATATGTTCTCACTCTTTATGAGGAATATAATTTGTCCGAAGAAGGGATTGAAAGTGTCGGTGGAGGTTGTGGTCCTGTTGCCCTAACTTTCAATGTGACAGAGAATGGATATGAACTATCTGAATATTGGGAGCCGGGAGATGGCAGCCAATACTCTGATGATATTCGTAAAAAGTTCCCGGAGGATATATTAGATGAAGTCTGGAATCCTCAGGATTATGTGGATGCAATGACAGCAGAAAATGAACAAAAGGCACTCGAATTTTCGGCACAAAAGTGAGATTTCAAAGATTGATAATGAACGCAGTGTTTTAGGGAATAAAGTCAAAAAAATAAAATGTTATTAATCTAAAATCATGCATAAAGTAGAAATAGTGTAAAAATGTCATGGATATAATGATAGAATTGTTTGAAAGAGTGCGTTAAAATACAAAATAACGAAATACGTAAGTAAAGGGGCATTTTATGGAATATTCAGCAATTTTTCATGACATGGATAAAAGATTCTGCTATGCGATAGATAAGGATTTGTTTGTGATACGCGTGCAGGTAAAAAAGGATGATATGAAGGAGGTAATCCTTCATTATGAGGACAAGTATATACCTATGGAGCGCAAGGATACGCGAATGACTCTTCCTATGAAGAAGGTAGCTACCTCGCAGTTTCACGATTATTATGAAGCACAGCTTCAGATGCATCTGATATGTCTGAGATACTTTTTTGAATTTACGGACATGCAGGGTGAAAAGGTATATTACGGCAATTATGAGTTCGACAAGGAGTGCATCACAAACAGGGACAGAATGTTTGACTGCCCGCAGAATCTCAGAGAGGAAGAGATGTTTGAGGTGCCACAGTGGGCAGCCAACAAGGTAGTGTATCAGATTTTTCCATCGCGCTTTGCCACAACACAGCCGGTGGACAAAGAGCTGTGGTATAAAGCGCCGATTACGCCTATGGATGATTTGCATGGCAATCTCAGGGGAATCATAGAGCATCTGGATTATATTAAAGATCTGGGAATCGATGTGGTGTATCTGACGCCAATCTTTAAATCAAATTCATGCCATAAGTATGATACTATTGATTATTATCAGGTTGACCCATCATTTGGCACAACAGAGGACTTAAAGGAGCTTGTACAAAAATCCCACGAGCGCGGCATGAAGGTAGTGCTGGATGCGGTATACAATCACACAGGAAGAGAATTTTTTGCATTTCAGGATATACTTGAAAAGGGCGAAAAGTCAAAATATCTCGACTGGTATTTTATCGACGAGCTGCCGCCTAGGGGTGAATGGGGAGAAATTCCGAACTTCAAATGTTTCGGTTATTACGGTGGAATGCCAAAGCTTAATCTGAAAAATCCTGAGGTTGAAAAATACATCACGGATGTTGCCTGCTACTGGATTAAGGAATGTGATATTGACGGATGGAGACTGGATGTAGGAGACGAAATCAGTCATTTCTTCTGGAAGAATTTCAGAAAGGCAATCAAGGCAGTAAAGAAGGATATGCTGATAATTGGTGAGATATGGCACTACGCAGGAGACTTCCTCGAGGGAGATGAGTGGGATACTGTCATGAATTATCCATTCTACCTGAATCTGATAGACCTGCTTGCAGACGAAAAGATTAATGTCAGCCAGTTTGTACAAAATCTTGGATATCTGAAGGGACGCTTAAACAAAAAGTGCTATCCGCTGATGTGGAACCTGATTGACAGCCACGATACAGCAAGATTTTTACATCTGTGCCATGATAATAAGAAAAAGCAGCATCTCGCAGCAGCCTTTCAGCTGCTACTGCCCGGAATGCCTATGGTCTACTATGGTGATGAGTATGCAATGCCGGGAGCAAATGATCCGGACTGCAGACGAGGCATGTACTGGGATGAAGAATATCAGGACAAGGAGATGTATAATTGGTATAAGAAGCTCATGCAGGTTAGAAAAACACATGCATGCATTGTAGAGGGCGAAATGATTGAGACAATCGCAAATGATGATGAGGATACGATTGTTATGATTAGAAAAAATGGCGAGGAGACCATCGCAATGCTTTTCAATTGTGGCAACAGTGCAAAGGAATTTAATGAGTATGCCGAGAAACACAATCTGCTGACAGATAGCGCATTTGACGGAAAAGTAGACGGGCTTGATGCTGCCGTAATTGTGCTTTAAAAATTATATGGATTATCTATAAGAAGTCATGGAGCTTTGCACATCAGGTAAACGGAAAGACGGTAGAAGCGACGAAAAATAGGTAAATCGCAGTAAAATAATTTTATATGAGTTTTTATGGACAGGAAATTGCAGGCAGCTGCTTTTTCCTGTTTTTTTGCATAAAATCAATTCTGTTGAGGTAAAATTGAGATTGACATTGTATTGTATGAGTATAAAATACAAGGGATCAGGTGATGTACAATGAAAAGGCATAAAATATGTAAAATTATTTTGGCTATACTGTCAGTTTTTTTATGTGTGGCTTTTTATGAGTTAATCGGAATCTGCATCACATATAAAAAACAGCCGGCAGTGTCTGATGCTACTATAAAGGAAACACAAAATATTATGAGTGTGGTGGGGAGAGAGAATACGGAAAGAGCAGTAATCATTGAAAAAAATTCGCAGGCTCTTTTAGAAAGAGTGAGATTAATCCAAAATGCAAAGGATGAAATAATCCTTTCTACATTTGCATTTAAATCAGACGAAAGCGGAAAATTGATTTTAGGAGCACTGCATGATGCGGCAGACAGAGGCGTACATGTCCGCATATTGGTAGATGGAATGGAGAGCTGGATTGATATGGAGGGTAATCCATATTTTTATGGATTATCTTCGCATGAGAATGTTGAGATTAAGCTGTATAATAAAGCAAATCCGCTTAAGCCATGGAAGACAATGGGAAGAATGCATGATAAATATCTGATTGCAGATGGTAAAATATATATTCTTGGCGGAAGAAACACATATAATTATTTTTTGGGTGATTTTCCGGGGCATAAAAATTTTGACCGGGATGTGTTAGTTGTCTGCGATGAGCCACAGAAAGATAATTCGGTCAATCAGCTTTGGAATTATTTTGAAACAATATGGGAACAGGAGGACTGTCGGTATTTTCATAACAGTAAAAAATTAGCTGACAGACAATCTGTAAAGAAAGCAGTTTTAGAGCTGCAGAAAGGGTATCAGCAATATTTTGAAGTTAATAAGGAAAAAATTTGTGATACAGATTATGCGGATGAAACCTTTGAAACAGAAAAGATTACCTTGTTATCAAACCCAATCCACACCGGGGCTAAGGAACCGGTGGTATGGTATCAGTTGGGAGAATTAATGAAAAATGCAAAGGAACGCGTAAAAATTCATACACCATATATTATTTGCAATGATATGATGTATAATACATGGGAGGAAATTGCACAGAAGGTTCCGGACTTTTCTATTATGACAAATTCTGTTGCAAATAACGGAAATCCATTTGGAGCTGCTGATTATGCCAAAAACAGAAACAGAATTTTGGAAACAGGAATTGATATCTGGGAATATGAAGGCGGTTATTCGTATCATGGAAAAAGTATTCTGATTGACGATGATATGTCAGTAATAGGTTCATTCAATATGGACATGAGAAGTACTTATCTGGATACAGAGCTGATGCTTGTAATACGCAGTAAAGAGATTAATAAACAGCTGGAGGATGGCATGATGGAGTATGAGAGCGTGTCCAGACAGGTATTAGACGACGGAACATATTATGATCCGTATCATGTAAAGCCGATTGAATTAACAGAAAAACATAAAAGAAAGGTGTTTCTGGTACAGCATCTGCTTGGATGGGCAAGGGATTTGTTTTGATTAAAGGAGAATATAAAGCGTGTTTAAGATATTAATTGTAGAAGATGATAAGGAATTAAGTCTGTTATTCCAAAAGGTGCTTGAAAAGAGCGGATATCAGGTCAAAAGTGCGTCGGATGGAGCACAGGCACTGGAGGTATTGGACAGAGAGTATATTGATTTAATCATTTCCGATATAATGATGCCGGTTATGGATGGATATGAACTTGTGTCGGAGCTTCGTTCGGCGGGATATCAGATACCGGTGCTTATGATTACTGCAAAAAGCAGCTTCGATGATATGCGTCAGGGCTTTCTTTCGGGAAGTGACGACTATATGGTAAAACCCGTAAATGTCAATGAAATGGTTTTGAGGGTAGGGGCACTGCTTCGTCGTGCACAGATACTGAACGAACACAAAATTGTGATTGGCTCAACCGAGTTTGATTATGATGCAATGACAGTTGTGACCGGTGATGAAACTCTTGTCCTGCCCAAAAAGGAATTCCTGCTTTTATATAAGCTGGCAGCTTCACCGGGCAGAACATTTACGAAGCAGCAGCTAATGGATGAGGTATGGGGATATGAGACGGAGGCAGACCCACATACGATAGAGGTACATATAGGAAGAATCAGGGAGCGTTTTAAAGGAAATCCGGATTTCGAAATTGTAACTATGCGTGGTCTGGGATACAAGGTGGT
>ENA-OPJD01000187-OPJD01000187.1-human-gut-metagenome-genome-assembly--contig:-NODE-187-length-11022-cov-1.522750_pt1 | contig 11022 bp, 7 predicted proteins | sample MGYA00241413_ERZ501656 | MGnify/ENA primary metagenome ERZ501656 (study PRJEB25962, sample SAMEA2042287) | human gut metagenome | biome: human gut; feature: human-associated habitat; material: faeces... | reverse complement strand
CTATGTGATACACCCATTATTAGCACTCGTCAATAGCGAGTGCTAATAATTTATAAAATGTTTATATTTTCCGAGCAGCTTCAAAGTACTTACCATATGAAACTCCATTATTTTGCAATAAATAACACTCCGAGTGTGCCAGGCCCACAATGTGATGAAATCACACCACCTGCTCTTGTCTCTATTATTTCCTTAAAAATGCCAAGAGAGGCTATGTAATCTCTTACCTCTTCAACTGTCTTAGCATCACATTCCGAATGTGTAATAAATACCCGATCCGGTATTGCGTTTTTCAGGTCCTCTTCCAGATCTTTTGCATAATTCTTTATGACTTTACCGATCTTACCTCTATATTTCCTGCTTGCATCCATTTTACCATCCTTTACAACGATCATGGGATGAAGCGCCAATGCTCCTCCGATAAGCGCAGAAACAGCAATGCATCTGCCACCTCTGTAAAGGTACACAAGTGTATCTACAACAAAGCTTGCTCTTACCTTCGGGATCAATTCATCAATTCCGGCTTTTATCTCCTCACGGGATTTACCATCCGCTGCCATAACTGCCGCCTCAACAACAAGCAGGCCTATTCCTGTGGACAGATTTCTTGAATCTATCACCGTAACTTTATCTTCTGCATCAAGTTCTTCTGCCGCCATTCTGATCACGTTGATTGATGTCGACATCTCACTTGATATGGAAAAGCATATGATTTCCCTGCCTTCATCAATATATGGTCGCATTACACTCATTGCTGTTTCTATAGATGGAGCTGAAGTCTTTGGTGTAGTCTTATTTTTATCAGCCCACTCATACAATGCGTGAATGTCTATCTGCGGTCCGTCCTCCAGTTCTTCATCTCCTTTTACAATATGAAGCGGAATAATATCTATATCGTATCTTTCTAAAACTTCCTGTGACAGATCACATGTACTGTCTGATATAATTTTTACCATTTTAACACCTCCGGGCTTTCAAAATCATTTTGTCATTCCTTTCTGTTCTATTATACTATCTTATTTTATTATTTCAATTGCGGCATAAATATATTATTTTCATGCCCATATTCAATAGTTATATGTTCTTTTTATTACAGTATCAAAAAAAGATATTTTCACCAGGGGAGGGAAGCAACGTTCATTTTACTGTTGACTGGCTCCGCTGGCTTTGTGATATTGCCTTATAGTAAACACAAATAGAAATGATTGCTGTAATCACTTCCGTGATCCAAAACGCATTCCAGACGCCAACCGCTCCGAAAAGCCTGCTGAGAAAAAACGCAGTTGGGATGATAACCACAACATACCGGCAAAGTGAAATCAGTAATGAAGGAATGCCTTTTCCAAGTCCCTCCAGTGCGCCGGAAGATGTAACGGAAACCGCCGAGACAATAAAACCGGCGCCGATGATACGCAGGGCTGTTTTCCCGGTCTGGATTGTCGCTTCTGTGTGGGCAAACAGCCCCATAAGCTGGCCGGGGATTAGCAGACATATCACTGTCCCAAGCACCATAATGATACCGCTCATGCACAAGACGATTTTATAAATCTGGCTGACTCTTTTGTTCTCCCCCGCACCGTAGTTATAGCCGATCAAGGGGCGCATCCCCTGAACAATGCCATTAGCCGGAAGATAGATGAATGTCTGCAATTTGTAATATATTCCCAAAACCAGAATATACACTTCGGAATATGCCGCCAAAATAGCATTGAGTGCCGAAATCAAAAGAGATGGGAGCGCAAGATTCAAGGTTGCGGGAATGCCGATGGAGTACAGCTTTATTACCATCTTTTTGCTGAGCAAAATGTACTGCCTGCGGATATGCACGCGAATTGGCCGCACAAAATAAACGACCAGATAAATCGCAAGCGTCAAGGTCTGCCCGATGCCGGTTGCCAGCGCGGCGCCTTCGATTCCCATTTCAGGAAATGGACCATAGCCAAAAATCAGAACTGGGTCTAAGACAATGTTTATTATACACCCACACATCAGGCTGATCATAGTTGTTTTCATGTTTCCTACAGCTTGGAATATTTTCTCGAATGTAACACCAACAACGATAATCAATGTAAAAGAGAACGCAATAACAGAATAGTGGACGCCAAGTTCAATCACTGTCTTGGATGAAGTGAACATTCCTAAAAAAGCCGGCATCATTGTAATACCGCAAACTGTCAAAACAACGCCGTGAATCATGGCAAGCACAAGTCCCTGCGTGGCAGCTTGATCTGCTTTTTTATTATCTCCAGCGCCTAGATAGAAGGCGATCACTGCGTTGATTCCAACGCCAAATCCAATTCCAACAGCATTGATAAAATTTTGAACCGGGTAAACCAGTGATAATGCCGTCATAGCTTCCTCGCTGATCTGCGCGACGAAAAAGCTGTCGATAATGTTGTATAGAGAATTAACCAGCATTGATAAAACCATAGGCATGGCCATGGATAAAATCAGCGGCAATACCGGTTTTTCTTTCATAAAAGTATCGTTCATCATTTCTCCTCCTTGGAACATGTTATAAGATATTTTTGTGGCGATACCATGCCATTATTATGAGAGCAATGAGCATAGTGGCGGTTTCCGCAACAGGAAATGCAAACCAGATTCCGTTCAGTTGGAATAATTTATCCAGACACCATAAGGCCGGAACAAGGAAAAGCAATTGTCTGCATAATTGAATCGCTATGCTGGAACCTACTTTTTCTGTCGCCTGAAAATAGGTGGAAATCATGGTAGAGAGACCGCAAAACAGATAGCTTGCCGCCATAATTCGCATGGCGGATATGCCAAAGGAGCGCATGGCTTTTGACGCTGTAAATAATTCCAAAAGCTGCGCCGGAAAGAAGTTGACGGTCAATGTTCCCAGTATCATCATACCGGAGACCAAAGCAGTTCCGTATCGGAAAGCGGAGTGCAGCCTATCTCTGTTTCCCGCACCGTAGTTAAACCGCATAATAGGCAAACAGCCCTGAATCAAGCCGTTTACTGTCATAACGATCAGCTGCTGCACCTTAAAATACGCACCGAAGAATGCAATCGCCGTATCGGAATACGCCACCAGAAACAGATTGACGAATGTCACCATAAACGAACTGAGGGCATTCATAATGAAAGATGGTAAGCCAAGAGCGAATATACGGGCAATCATCCACTTTTGTATATGAAATTCTTTGATCTTTATCCGCACTTTCTGCTTTTTGCCCAGCAGCAAGGCAAATGCCAAAATCATGGATAACAAATAGCCCGCAACAGTAGCCACCGCAGCGCCACGGATTCCCATAGCTGGAAAAACACCAATACCAAAAATTAGGAGTGGGTCAAATACAAAATTAACGACCACTCCTGCAATCTGGAACCACATAGGAGCAATCATGTTCCCAGTAGCCTGTATCATCTTCTGGATTGCGATATGCACCATGTTGGGAATTTGCATGAACGAACATACGCTCATATAGGCAAGACTCAACTGATAAATTTCTTCGTTATTGGTGAATGCCCTAAAGTAGGGTTTCATAATCAGTAATGACAGAAGATTGAGCAAAGCACCAATTCCAAAGGCCAGTAACAATCCATGTGTGACGGTAGTATTTGCCTCATTCTGCTTTCCCTGTCCAAGATACCCTGCAATCAGTACATTCACGCCAACGCCGATCCAGATAGATGTCGCATTCATCAAAGTTGTAATGGGAAACGACAAGGAAACCGCCGTCAAAGCATTTTCACTCAGCCGCGCTACAAACGCGCTGTCTATCAGATTATAGGAATATTGCAGAAACATAGAAATCAGCGGCGGTATCGACATTTGCCAGATGAGTTTTCCAACTGGCGCAACCGCCATTTTGTTATTTGTCTGCATTCTTTCCCTCTTCTCCACAAATTGTCCGAACATTATAGTCCTCCATTCTGCTAATACTTCCGAGATACAAGCAACAAAAAAGCCACACAACTATCACAAGATAGCTGTGTGGCAAAAAGATGACCGAATCCGGAAAAGTCCACTAAAATTTTGCGTTTATCATTATAGCGAACTTGAAGGAGACTGTCAAGCAGCACTCATTACGGAACTATGCAGAAGAGAGAAACTATATCTCTCTCCATGCTTATTAATACACATAAAGGTACATCGAAGCAAAAGGTTGAACTCTTCTCCCAACATAACATATGCCGAGAAAATTATTTCTTAATATTGATTCATGCTTTAGCACATAGCTGCCTTCTTTAAACTGTAACACGTAATTCGGCTGTTCCATTATTTGGCAAGCTTATCGATCCATGCAAACAATTCTTCCAGATCATAATCTCCGCTATGCGGTAATCCCCACGGCAATGAAAAATCCACTTCATAACCTTTGTTCTTTAACATTGTTGCCAATATTACAGGAATCGCAATCGAAGTATCTCTGTCAAAAGCTCCATGACGGATTCTCCAGTTTTTTGTCGTATCGGTCATATTGACACCGATGGTGATCATGCTCTTATCTTCTGTTCAGCGTCAACCTCTAAAACGCTTCGCACTTCTTCAATCGCAAAACACTGACAGAATATGGCGGTGTCTCGTATACGAACTCTGAGGAAGCGCCATGCATATTCACGGTAATATTCTTCACCTTCTCCGGCTCTTCAAAGCTGTTTTCATCCCCCTTTTCACCGCTAAGAAGTGTTACGGTATAGTCGCCCTGTACCTGACAGTCCAGTGTAATGGAAACCGGATCCACATCTCCTGCAAAATTAACCGCCTTAATAATGATTTCGTCCTTGGTGTCAGTTACTACCGAAACAAAAGCAGGTCCGTAGGGAATCGAAATTTCCTTCTGAAGCTCACCATCAACATACAGACGAATCTGTTTTCCGTCCGTTTCATATCCAAAGCGGTGATATTCTCCCGGTTTTACTGAAATAGCAAAGTCCTCAGTCAGCTTGTTGTCATGCATATAGCCAAACTCTTCCAGTGAACATTGTCCTCCCTCATCTTCGGATCGCACCACATATTCTCCGCGATTTTGACCGAACATTTTCCAGACATAATAAGTAGGAATTCCAAGGCTCTGATGATTATTGAAACGAATCAGATTAGGATACCACGCTCTGTAATTTACATTTTCAAATAATGGAGCATAAGAGGCCAATGTTACGATATCCTGATTTTTCTCAATACCCATAAGGAAAGCCGCTTCTCCCAAAGCCGCATACAACTGTCCCATATAGTTGCCTTCGTTTACAGCCACCTCTCCTACAAAGATTTTTGGTCCCTTACGATCGTAGTCATCATAATAATTTACATGTTCTGCAAAGAACTCTGTTGTATTGTAAAAATGTTCATCCACGCACTCGGCAGGACAACCATTTTTCTCTACATGCTCATTGGCTATGGTTTTAATCTGGGGATACAGTTCCTTTACCTTCTTATAAATCATGTTGTATCGCTTTTCATAATCCGGACCCCAGTTTTCATTACCAATTTCCAGATAGGTCATTTTAAAGGGTTCCGGATGCCCCATAGAAGCACGAAGCCTTCCCCATTTGCTTTCCTTAGAGCCGATAGCATATTCAATGGCATCCAGTGTATCCTGTACCATTTCATCAAGAGCCTCTCCTTCTAGAAGGACACTCTTTCTTCCCTGACAGGTCATTCCGCAGTTACATACATACATGGGCTCCATCCCCAGATCCTCGCAAAGCTGCAGATATTCATGAAAGCCAAGTCCTAATGTACTTCTATAATGCCATAAAAACAGCTTACTTGGTCTTTCCCATGCCGGACCTACTGTATCCCGAAATCTCATCGCTGTGGACGGTGTCGTTCCTTCCACAATACAGCCTCCGGGAAAACGCATAAACTTTGGACTCATTCCCTTAATCTTTTCTACAAGATCTGTTCTGAGTCCATGCCCCATGTAGGTATTGTCAGGCATTAGTGAAATAAATCCCAGCAGAATCTCTCCGCCTTCTTTGCAGGAAATAGTAAGCTGTGCCTCGTGACAATCCTCAGCTGCTGTCAGCTTCATGTCATATCTTGTATACTCCTGACCGGAAACCACCAGACTGTTTCCAGTCAGTACTTTTCCCTGGTATTCGATCGCTACGTCCAGTCCTATTTCTTCCTTTGCTTTTGCAAATAAATACAAAGAGTAACTTTCTCCAGCCTTTACGGATATACCGCAATAACCGGTATTAGTCAGAGACCCGTCCTTTTCAAACTGTATACGCAGAGCTGCGTCCCGATGTTCATTCAGGGTATCCGTCAGTTCCAGTTCCATCTTTGCATTGTGTGTATACCATGCCGGTATTTCTGTCTCCGAAATATTGTTGCCCTTTACCCAGCGGCATAAGCCTTCTCCGTTGCAAAACTCATCCAGCCATCCGGATACGGTTTTTACATGGATGCCATCCTCCTGCTGTATATAACCCTCCGGTAAAACGGAATCTTCGAAGCTTCTGTTTCGAAGCATTTCCGGATAAAGTCCTCCGTCTCCGGCACGGTTAATGTCTTCAAAAAAGATTCCGTATAAATCCCTGGCTGTCTCAAATCGTCTTTCCTTTGTTTTAATCTTTAACTTGCTCATTGTAGGCTCCTTTTTTACATTCCAAGAGTTTTGATCACTGCCTGTATATGCAATAACATAGATTATGATAACTCAAATGATCTTAATGCAGCATTTCCGTTACCGCGATAGGTCAGGTAAAGCGCCTGTATTCCATCCGGAATCGTAACCGGTGCGGTATACTTTTCCCAGACATTGGTATATTGAACCTCTAATGTCGCCAGTACCTCTCCATCCCATGCTGTCTTTACTTCAAAAGTGCCATCTGCATAGCCCCGGATCCAAATACTGATTTCACGAATATCATGGCAGTCAAAATATTTTAAGCCGATGGTAGTTGAATCTGTAATATTGGCAATATATCCAACTTCTTCGTCTCCATCCCTGCCGTCCTGCATTACTCGTGGAAAATTCCCTTCGCCCACATAAACTGATGGGGTATCGGTAAACAGATTACATGCAAGATAAGCGGGGTATTCGCCTTTACCCTCAAGCGGACCTCCATTTAAACCGCAGGAGGTAATTTTTACCTGTGGAATACTGCCGTCCGGCATAATCTGCAGCTTTTCAGCACATCCCTGTCTGCTGTACCAGGTATTATTGGTATGCCTGTGATAAAAAATGTACCAGTCCTCTCCGATCTGCACAATACTTCCGTGATTATTGGCACCGTAAGCTGTTGGCATATCTGCCGGCTTGTAGGTATCGATGTGCAGATCACAATTACTGATAATAACTCCGCCATAGACAAAGTCCCTGGTAGGATTCTTGCTGGTGGCATAACATAATTCGTGCATTAATATGGATGAATAGACAAAATAATAGGTGTCACCTACTTTACGGATGGAAGGTGCCTCAAAAAACTCATGTCCCTCAAATCCGGTACCGGCACCATATTCACAGCCAGGGGCCACAAACACCGGAGCTTCTCTGATCGTCAGCATATCTGCTCCCAACACCGTAGCCATAGCTCCGGTACGGGATTTATCACCTTTTCCGCAAAATCCGGTATAAAGATATGTCACATCTCCTTCCGTCAGAACCCCCGGGTCAAACTGGGGCTCATCACCTTCCTTTTCGCCCAGACGTGTGCCATCTTCATAATGAACATAGCCATAAAATTCATACTTTCCTGCCGGAGTATCACATACAGCAACTGAAACTACCGAAACCTTGTCCAACACGTAATAAAGATAGTACCTTCCGTCCGGTCCCACCGTAACATCCGGGGCATACAGACACATTTTGCCTTCCGGGTTCAGCGGATCGGCTGTCTTCGGATAAATCACACCCTCATATCTCCAGTTGCCCAGGTCATCGACCGGAGCTGACCAGCACACATAGTCTCCCATGCAGAAAACATATCCGTTAAAGTAATCATGGGATCCGTAAACATATACGCGATCGCCAAAAACATAAGGTTCTCCGTCCGGAATATACTCCCAGGACGGTAAATATGGGTTAAACGCTTGTTTTTTCACCTTGATATCCTCCTTTGCAAGCCTAATCCATGTACATTGTTTCATAAAGCAAATTACTGGGTGCTAGTTTAAGCCTTCAAGCTGACCACACGATCATAGTCATATCCTCGATCCGGATTCACTTCCTTTATGGCATCAAAGGTTCTATGGAACAGCTTAAAATATTCCTGCATATCCGCATTTTCCCAGAAGCCGCAAAGATTGGGCTCGTTCCATACTTCAATGAGCCATTGAATAACTTCCTCTTCTAAATCATGTTCCTATGCAGTCACGCATCAGATGTCTGACCTCTGCACGATCCGCAGCTCTGTGATGACGATTACCATATTAATCTGATACTATCACATTGATTTAAAGTTTCCAATGATTTATACTATAAGAAAATTGATATATCCTCTGATGTATCAGAGCGGAGATTCCAGATGACTGAAATTGAATTTGTCGGCTACAGTGCCGTTCACCCCTCAGATTTTATATATGATATTCCGAATGGCTTTACAGGCTATCTTCTGCTTCTTTTCGACTCTCCCTCGGAGCTGCTCATAGACGGAAGACTAATGCGGACAGCCGCCAATTCTGCTATTCTGTATACACCAGGAAGCAGGATTTATTACCGTGCTGCCGGTGAAGAATACCGGAATGACTGGATTCGTTTTCGTTCCGATCACTCCTTCGTGAAGCTGTTTCCGTTAACAAACACCCCATTTCCCGTAACCGATCCGGAATACTGTCATCAGCTTTTTAAATTACTAACCTGGGAGTCCGCCTTTTTCTCCTCTGAAAGCGAAGCAAACATTACTCACCTGCTGCGGGTTCTGTTCTCCAAATTAAGAGAAGGAATCCAGAATGAGACCCCGGGTATTCACGATCATGAGCTGATTGCATTGCATAAGATGATCTACAATAATCCTCAGCTTCCATGGAATATAAACATGATGGCTGCGAAGCTTCACTTAAGTCCCAGTCATCTTCAGACTCTCTATCACCGCAAATTTGGCTCCTCCTGTATGGACAATGTCATCGAAGGACGTCTGCGCCGTGCACAGGATTTATTAGAGTACAGCGAATACTCCATCCGCGACATTTCCGAGCAATGTGGTTATAATAATGTAGAGCATTTCTGCAGACAGTTCCGTCAGCATAACGGCTGTACCCCTGGACAATACCGGAAAAATGCATCAGCGGGAAGCAACAAAAGACTTCTCACCCACAATACCCTGGGAGGAAGGGAGTTTGAGAAGATTAATCGAAATATCCGGTTGCGGAATCTTTTCCGTAAGTTCTCCTCCACCGGCATACATTCTTCCAAGACCGCATAAAATTTTATCAGAACATGTATAAATTCTTCTTTTTCTTCTTTTTCCCATTGCAAATCCCCCATTTTCCTGTATGATAGAGATAGATTAACAGTAAGGAGGCATACAGTTATGTTGCAGATTAAAAATCCGGTTTTGCCGGGATTTAATGCAGATCCATCCATTATCCGTGTGGATGATACATATTACATTGCGAACTCTACGTTTGAGTGGTTTCCGGGAGTTCGTCTGCACGAGTCAAAAGATTTAGTACATTGGAATCTTCTTCCATCCGCATTGTCCACGACGACATTGCTTGATATGAAAGGAAATCCGTCATCGGGAGGTATCTGGGCGCCGGATCTTTCCTATGCAGATGGAAAATTCTGGCTGATTTATACGGATGTAAAAGTAACCGAAGGACCGTTCAAAGATATGATCAATTATCTGACAACGGCAGAAGATATCCGCGGACCATGGTCGGATCCGATCCGTGTCAATGGTGTGGGATTTGACGCATCGTTGTTCCATGATGATGACGGACGCAAATACCTTGTTCAGCAGACATGGGATCATCGCGAATACCACCATGCTTTTGACGGTATTACAGTGACAGAATTTGACACAGAGACAATGAAATTAAAACCGGAGACAGCACGTACGATCTACGCCGGAACGGACGTCAAACTGGTTGAGGGACCACATTTGTATAAGATCAACGGATATTATTATCTGTTTGCTGCACAGGGTGGAACCGTTTGGACACATCAGGAAGTAGTAGCTCGTTCAAAGACGTTAGATGCGTTGAGTTTTGAGACAGAGCCTGGCGATCCGTTTATTACAAACTTTGATACGCCGGAACTTGAGATCCAGAAGCAGGGACATGGTGCTCTCGTAGAGACTCCCGGCGGTGAGTGGTATTATGCAAGTTTGTGTGGAAGACCGTGGCACCACGAAAATGAAAGTTCGATCGACCCACGCGGCTGGTGTCCGCTTGGCGGTGAGACGGCAATTCAGAAAGTATACTGGGATGAAGAAGGCTGGCCTCGTATCGAGGGCGGACATGGCGGAAAAGTGCTTGTGGATGCGCCGAAAGATGCAATCTTGACAGAAGCACCGGCAGATCATTCGATGCATGATGAATTTGACACACCAAAACTTCATGATGAGTGGAATACCCTCCGCGTACCATTTACCGAGGAAATGGGTACGACAGGGGATGGCAGGCTGACATTGGTCGGAAAAGGATCCCTCTGCAATAAACATGAGCTTTCGTTGATAGCAAAACGCTGGCAGGCATTTAACTTTGATGCCGAAGTGAAAGTGAAATTTGATCCGTTCAACTATCAGCAGATGGCTGGATTGACAAATTTTTACAATGATAAGCACTGGTCATTCGCTTTCGTTACATGGAATGAGAAAAATGGCCGCGTGATCGAAGTAGCAGAGTGCAATCGTGGCGGATATCGTTCGTTCCTTCGCGACGATGCGATTCCGGTACCGGATGATGTTGAATTTGTATGGCTTCGCACAAAAGTAAGAAAGCAGTCTTACAGCTACGAGTATTCCTTTGATGGAAAGAACTATACAGAGATTCCGGGCACACTGGATGCCGCTGTATTGTCCGATGATTACGTACTCCAGTCATACGGTGGATTCTTCACCGGAGCATTTGTCGGCATGGCATGCGTGGACTACTCCGGA
>ENA-OPJD01000182-OPJD01000182.1-human-gut-metagenome-genome-assembly--contig:-NODE-182-length-11283-cov-2.004008_pt1 | contig 11283 bp, 9 predicted proteins | sample MGYA00241413_ERZ501656 | MGnify/ENA primary metagenome ERZ501656 (study PRJEB25962, sample SAMEA2042287) | human gut metagenome | biome: human gut; feature: human-associated habitat; material: faeces... | reverse complement strand
TAAACTCCGTACCCCGCCCCAGCGCATCGCCCACGGCCTGCCCGAAAATAACCCCCAGCGCTCTGTCGCGCCACGAATCACTGAAATGAATATCACGCTGCTCCATATCCCAAAAAGAAATATATGTTGTACTACTTGCCTCCCTCCCCAAAAGAAGAGAAGCCCAAAGGTCCCACCTTCATATGAAAACCAAGGAAAAAATACACCTCACAAAATTCGTAAAAAACCACAATCCGGCCAAGTTCATCCTCCGCCACTTTGCTCGCGCGGCATTTTTTCGTCTACCGCTTCATCCCCTTTCTCCGGCCGGCAATAAGCCATCACCATCTACATTTCCGTATAAAAACGCCTCTGCCCCAAGGCACTCTCCACAAAAATCATTACTTTTACATACGCATCATAGTTATTCTGCCTGTAAAAAACTTATGTTTATCTTCTTGATTTAAGATACATCCATTTTGAATATGAGTGAAGAGTTTAAAGATAAAAAAGAATCATTAAAATGTGAAGATTCTCATTTAAAAGAGAATATACATTCTTATGAAAGCCAAAAAATTGAATTATTGAAATATATAGAAGATCTTCAAAAAAATAAGGTATCTAGAACATAAGAAAAAATACCTTAATCAAGATTATCTAAAAAGTCTAGAAACCTACAATAAACTAAATGAGGATATTCAGAAACTAAACAATGAAATAAATACAATAGATTATGGTATTTATAAACCCATCTATAATTGGGATGATTCTGAAACTTATTAAAAAGAATTGGAACATATTGTTGACTTGCAGAAAGAGATGATAAAAAATAACACTGCTGCAATCTGTGATACTATATGGACAATTAATGGAAGCGCCGCCAAAGGTCAATCTTTTATAAAAAACAATACCCAACTTATTTTAAGAGCATTCAATGGTGATTGCAATGCAATAATGGCCAAAGTAAAATGGGATAACTATAAATTATTATTGGAACGCTTAAATAGAGTATACAAGAAACTAAATAATTTAGGAGAAAAAAATCACATAAAAATATCAAGTAACTACTTTGAACTCAAAGTAAAAGAGTTAAACCTAATTTGCGAATATGATTTAAAGAAAAAGGCCGAAAAAGAAGAGGAAAGAGCCAGAAAAGAGGAAAGGAAAGAAGAAGAGAAAGCTCTGAGAGAAATTGAAAGAGAAAGAAAAAGAGCTGAAGAAGAAGAATTATACTACCAAAAAGCCATTAAAAAAGTGCAATCTGAAGTAGAAAGGGCTACTGGTGTAAAATTGGAAAAACTAACGGAGAAAATTCAATATTTACAGGAACAATTAAAAGAAGCCCAATTAAACAAAGAATGAGCGATTTCAATGGCACAACAGACTCGTAGAGGTTATGTTTATGTCATTTCTAACATAGGATCATTTGGAAAGGATATCTATAAAATAGGAATGACTGGACGCTTAGACCCTATTGATAGGGTTCGTGAATTAAGCAATGCATCGGTACCTTTTCCGTATGATGTTCACGCTATGATTTTTTCAGAAGATGCTCCTAGTCTTGAAGCTAAATTGCATAATATATTCAATGATTCAAAAGTTAATAAGGTAAATGGAAGAAAAGAATTCTTTCATGTCCCACTTACAGAAATTGAAAAAGCAATATCTGAATGCGGAATTGATTTTAAAATGAAAAAAGAACCGTATGCAAGAGATTATAGGGAATCAATAAAAAGTAATGAAGACGATTTAATGCATGAAAACGACATCGAGAAAAAGCCTCAAAATCAATATCCGTCTTCACTATATAATGATAACTTCTTAGATGATACTGAAATTGAATAATTTATTATAAGGCATTTGATCATACAAATTAGAAAATCTCATGTTAAGTAAATAATATACAAAGTAAAATATAAGAGTATAAAAGCGCCTGTTTGATTATACTTAAACAAAAGCCCCGCGCAAATGCTTTGTGCACTGCGCGGGGCCCTATTATGGTTGAATCAAATTATTTTACATCCTCAAATCTAACATGTGCTGATAATCAGTGATTTATGAAAGTCTTGGTACAAATACGGAACACCATAAGCATCTTGGATGTTGTCCCTTCAATAACTATCGATAAGCATCCGTGCGATGCTCTTCCTATTCTTCTTTGTCCTTTTCTCTGTATTTCTTTCTTTTATTGGTGCAAAGGTACAAAATAATCTGCACTCAGCAAAGGTTTGTGATGCAAATAATTATCGTGGTTATTATATCTTATAAAAGCCATACTTGTTCTCTCTTTCTTTGAATGCATTCTCTCCACCTTCTAAGATGTCACATACATGCTCTCGCACCCCGCATCGATTTAACATTGGAATTGTTTCGTCATTTATTCTGTTTTTACTGTCTTCAAGACTTCCACATAAATACTGAAACTTAATTCCATTTTCATTAGGAGCATTCTTCCCATGCTGGTTAGCAATAATAACCTGCTCAGAATCTGCCCCGACCACGATGTTAGGATTGTGAGTAACAAGAATTATTTGTCTATCCTTTTTCTTTTTGCGAATATATCTTACGAGATCACTGTAGATAGCTCGATTGTCGAGGTTGTCTTCAGGCTGATCTATAAGTATAGGGCATTTTTTGTCGCTAAAATCGAGTAATAACTTTAATACGACAAAAGAACGCTTACCAGGAGACATGTCTTTCAGATTATCTCCATCATATTCCACGTTCAAACTAAGTCCAAACCAATTCTCTGATAGAATTCTTGATATAAATGATTGAGCCGTATAGCCTGCCTTAAACTGAATTTCATTACGTAAAACTTTTCTGAGAAAATCTTTTAGGTATTTTCCCATATCTGTTTTGTTCTGATTTTTATACACGTTCACCATGTTGTCTATCAGATTATTCATCTCTGTGGATCTAAGAGAAATACATTCTGATAATGCTTGACTCAAATTAGGCCTTAAAACAATGGTAGATGTTAATATTACATCATCATGTTCTAATCTCATTTTGTAAGCAATGTCGTTCATTGCGTCTAAATATGAAACGTGCATAGAAAGCATGTTGCTTGCTATTTCTTTAAATTCATTAGAGATCTTTTGTGCAGCTTCGTTCTCTCGCTTAATTAAGGCAAGTTTTTTGTTGAGTTCATCTAGCTGCTTAATAATATCAGTTAATGATTTATTAGCTTCAAATATATTTTTACCCTCCTTATACTCTGGTTTTGATTGTATGTTTGTGATTTGGCTGTCGATTTTTGAAACAATTTGGTTGTTTGTCTCAAGAATTTGTTTGACAGTTTCTTAAACTTGCAAATTTGCGCAATTAACTGCCGACGTGATTGCCTGAGTTAATTTTGACAGATTGTCTGACGTTAACTCTGATATATTAACAGAACTATTTGTCACGACAAAGGATTCTTGCTGATGCGATTTGAGAATTTCAGAATCTTTGAGCAACAATGCTTTTTCTCTCTGTTTCTCACTTATTTCTTCTGAGTCTTTTATATAGGCATCCAACGGTTCTTTTTTACCTGTCAGTTTCGATTGGTGATCATTTCGTAAACTCTCAAGTTTGTTTATTTCTTTTTTGATGCCTTCTTCATCTCCAATACCCTTTATGTATTGTCTCTTTTCACTATACAACCTTTTTTTCTCGAATAATAATGCAACGTTAGCTTGTATTGTAGAATACCTAGATGCTAATAATGATTTATGCTTGTCATATTCAACCTTGACATCATCCTTTCCGAGTAGAATTCCCATTAAGAGTTTGTCTGTTTCTTGAGATTCTGCAAGATTAGAAATTTTATTTTGGGGAAAGTATTCAATATACTTATCTCCGTTCTCTTGGCTGTCTCGCCAAAAAACATGCACAGAATCACGTAGTTGATTGATATACTCCTTGTTTTCTACATCTTTTGTGCAATCGAATGAGGCTGCAAGACAAGCCAATAAAGTGGATTTTCCTGTCGATCTTCCACCTATAATAGAGTTAAGATCTTGGTTTAGGCATATTGTCTGATGCCAGATATTGGCAGAGTTTAGCTCTATTCTGTCAATTACGTCGTAATCGTATTTGTATTCAGGTTTAGAATCGCAAATACAGACTCGATCTTCTGGCTCAAACAGAATCTGCTTAAGACCTTCAAAAGTCGGATCTGATTTTATCCATGTTTTACAGTTACCAAGGCGGTCTTTGGTGGAGACGTCAGCAAAAGAATGTGCATCACTGCAATCTAATAATAAACTATTTACATTTTGTTCCTGTAATTTTGCCTTGGCATTGTTGAACTTTTCAACGCTTTCCGCAGCTGTAAAAACAATATCAGCTTGATTTATTATTGTCTTTTTTTCTGCAATAGAAGTGTCATCCCACTTAAAATCATCCCATTCTGTTTTCCCAATTGCTGTAAGATATTTTCCTTTAAAATATTGGGGGGCATTTTCTAATACTTTAATGATTTGGGAAGAATCGAGATTTAAGTTGTTGAATCCTTCTTTTAATGGACTTCCATAATTCTTTCTTTGTCCTTCTGGTACGGAATTTATTATACGTCGACCTAAATCCTCTAAATTCTCCATTGTAGGAACCCCTCCCCATTGTTGAGTACAATCAGAGCTAAGAGTGTAATGTGAATTTAGGGCATTTAGAAATTGGTGTTGAATCACATCTGACGAAACTTCATTCGAAAATATTACATGGAAATTGATACGTTTAAATTGTCTATGTCCGCAGAATTTGGATAATCGAAATTCGACTACTGGCAGAAGTAATTCTATATTTGACAAGCGTCCAGAATCTTTATATTCTTTAACTTTTTTATAACCATCAATGAATAGATAGTCATTTATACCAAGTACCTTGATGTCTGATGGCAATTGCTCAAGGGCTGTAATATATTTATTCCAGCCTTCTTCATCATTAGTACAACCATAGTTGTTTTAGATAGATAGCGGAGTGTGGACGTGTAAATCCCATATTCTCCATTCAGAACCTCGATTCATATTGTTTTGTTTATTTACTTCTATTATAATGTTTTTTGTTCAGCAATTATTCTTTTGACCGTACCAAATGTTCTTTGCGCAACCGTTCCAAATCCGCTTCCAACCCATCTTTAGACACCAATGAATCCTTGGGCAGCACAGAGTAGTTTTTGGCAATATTCTCTTTCTTTCCGCTGAACCACTCACCGAAAGCAGTTTGGAGGAATGACTCGGCATCGAGATTTTCTTTCCCATTATACCTTATTATATTATAGACGAACTGTTTCAACTCAGCATTGCGTAGTTTCTTATTCAATGAAATGCCCAAATCCTTGTTGGCAGATACCTGGCCAGTTTCAATAAACAGTTTGACAACGTCGCATACTTTTTCTACATCTTCTACAGGAGTACCAGCAAGTGAGAATACAAGCATAGTGTACTCTTCTGTATTGGTCAGTCGCCTCTTTCGTTCTTCTTCCTGACATCGCTTGATTTTTGCTTCAAGGTTGAGCAGATGATCCCGTCTTTTCAGCACGTCCGATACATTTGCAGACAGAATATTGATTTCACGCATCCGTTTCTCGTTTTCGAGCATTAGGTTCCGTTTAATCTCTGCAACCTGTTGGTCAACCAATGTCTGTACAACCGCAGGAATTCGCTCTTGAAGAACTGTCAAAATAGCATTTGATCAGTTTGTGGAATTTGTTTCACCGCTTCCATGATAGCCTCAAATTTGGCATCAGGAAGGGAACCCTCCTGCGAATAGGCACGAAACCTTTTCATCTCATCGTCCAAAGAGACTAACATCCCAGTCTTCTCATCTATCTCTGTCTGATAGAAGGATGTGTAGTACAAGACAACAATCTTATAGAGAACAACCACAGCCGCTGCACCATAGAAATACGGAATATAAGAAGACCAGTCAAACTGGGCTTTGTTGAGATTAGCAAAAGCACCAATGAAGACCATTGCCAGGACAGCAGCTATTGTCAATGCTGCAATAATCCAAACTATCTTCTCTATTATTTTGAAAAACTTCACCATAATTTATGCGCTATACAAGAATGATTATAAATCCAAGCTGTCCTCTTTGAGTAAGAAGTCGAAAAGACCGATTGTGAGTATTCCCTCCTCGTTTCGACGAGGCATAATGTGGTCTTTCACAATAATCACCTTCTTGAAAGAATCATTAATGTTTGTAAGTGGGCGAGATTCCTGTATCTCCTTTTCTCTGTCAGGTATAGACAATGCCGACTGCACGTAATATTTCTTGCTTCCGAGGCTGGCAATAAAGTCCACTTCCAGTTGAATACGAACCCACTTGCCATCCTTGTCTTGCTTCTTAATTTCCACCATTCCAACGTCCACACTATAACCACGTGTGATAAGTTCGTTGTAGATGATGTTCTCCATGATATGCGTCTCTTCCTGTTGGCGCATATCGAGGACAGCATTTCTCAAACCAATATCAGAGAAATAGTATTTGGATAGTGTGTTGATGTATTTCTTACCTTTTATATCGTAACGTATAGCTTTGTTCAGCAGGAACGATTCGGACAGATAGGTAAGGTAATTACCAATAGTCTTGTTCGTGATATTTACGTTCTTAACACTTTTGAAAGTGTTTGAAAGTTTTGTCGGATTGCATGGAGAGCCAATGGATGAAGCCATGATGAGCACCAGTTCGCGCATTTCATTTTCGTTTTGCACTCTATGCCTCTCAATGATGTCCGCTAGATAAACTGTTTCAAACAAGTTCTTCAGATAACCAATCTTCTTCTGTTCCGTTTCAAATGACTGAACAAGAGGCAAGCCTCCGTAGGTGTAGTATTCGCGCCATGCGTCTTGCTTGTCGCCACCTATAGCAGAATAGAATTCGGAAAAAGACAGTGGATTCACATGTATCGTTTCACCTCGACCTCGGAACTCTGTAGGAATATCTGACGACAGGAAGTGAGAGTTGCTGCCTGTCACGTATGTGTCGGCATTATCAATATGACGGAAGCTGTTCAAAACATCCACAAACTCATCCATCAATTGCACCTCGTCAATGATGATATAATAAAGGTCATTGTCCTTGATCCTGTCATGAACATAGTGGAGCATTGCATCTGGATTTCTCAGCTCCTTATTCAAACGGTCTTCAAGATCAATGCGAACAATGTGGTCTTCTGCTACTCCATTATCCAATAGATAGTGATAGAACAAAACATTCAGTAGATATGACTTGCCACATCTACGGATTCCTGTCACGACTTTGACAAAGCCGTTCTGTCGGCTATCTATCAGTTGTTTGAGATACCTATCTCTTTTGATTTCTTTCATATTGTTCCTAAATTCTGCCACTGTTGGCACTTTTTGGTAATGCAAAGGTAATAAGTTTTGCTTATCTAACCAAATATTTGCGACTAAAATGTGCCAACAATGGCAATTTTTAGTCAAATCAACTGCAAAAACAACCAATTTCAGTACAAAGTTTGAGATAAAAGTCTTCAAAGGACCGAATTACGTAGCAATTTTTATTGTAACCGTGGCTGTTAGTTTTGCGTTTTCTTCAAATATTTTGCAGATTTTGCTCATTTTATACATAAAAAAGAACATATATGGCAAAAAACAGTACCTTTGTACTCGAATATACATTATATATAATATGAACAGTAAACATCTCAACCGAATCAAGGTTGCTTTAGCTGAGAAAGAAAAGACGAACAAGTGGCTGGCTGAGCAATTAGGCAAAGACCAAGCTACCATCTCCAAGTGGGTGACGAATACAACGCAACCCAATTTGGAGATGCTGTTGCAAATTGCGAAAGTACTGGAAGTAAATGTTAATGAATTAGTACGTCCTTTGTAATAATGGCAAACGTAAAAAACGGATCATTCAGAGAGAGTATCATTGACAGATGTCTTCAGAGTAGAAGAGGCTGTTCTACTCAGGAGATTTTCGATAAATGTAATGATGCCTTGGAGCGTGGAGAGCAGCCAATTAGTGCACTGAACACCATTCGCAATGACATCTTATCCATTGAGAACCGTTGGCATATTGTGGTGGAGCAGATACGAAGTGGCCGTGAAATCAGGTATCGCTATAAAGATCCGCACTTCTCTATTTTCAATACACCGCTGAATGAAGAAGAGATAGCCCAACTTACTCAGTCTGTTTCCATGCTTCGCCGTTTCGAGGGTATGCCAGGCTTTGAATGGGTAGAAGAAATGAGTGCCCATCTTCAAGAAACAGTTAGTGCCAGTCCTGAGCCAGTTATTGGTTTCGATGAGAATAAGGAACTGAAGGGAATGTCGTTCTTTACACCATTGTTCAAGGCCACCGCAGAAAAGAAAGCCATCAAAATCAAATACCACACCTATAGGAGTGATAGGGTGATTGAGGGCGTCGTTCATCCTTACTATTTAAAAGAGTATAATCAAAGATGGTTCCTATTCGCCCTTAATGATGAGTACAAGGACTTATCTATCTATGCACTTGACCGTATTGAGGCTGTGGGGAAGTCTTCTGCAAAATTCATTCCCAATACAGATATTGATTTCTCTCATTACTTCGATAATGTGGTTGGTGTTAGTGTCAAGTCAGATGAATCTCCACAGACCGTAAAAATATGGGTTGATAAAGAGCAACTGCCTTACACTTTATCAAAACCTCTGCACAAATCACAGACTGTGATTGAAGAGAACGAAGACGGTAGTGCCATAATAACCATTGAGGTAATCCCCAACTTCGAGTTAGAGCAACTGCTTCTTTCCTTTGGTGAACGATTCGAGATACTGAGTCCTCCATCACTAAGAGATAGAATTTCAGCAAGAATCAAAAAAAATCTCGAAAAATATTAATAGATTCATTTAGATTGAATGTATAGCCACTAACTTTGCACCTAGAAATTAAAAAATGTCAGATATGAACACTATAGGATTCAATAATTTTAGACGCTTCGCCACGTTTCCTGAAATTGATCTCGGAGACATCACCCTGCTTGTTGGTGGCAACAATTCAGGTAAGTCCACCTTGGTAAAAGCACTCTTGCTTTGTGTTGACAATCTGAAGTTGATGTCTTCTTATACAAAGACAAATATCTTTGAATTTGGTGCTCCCAAGTTCCGCTTCGATGCCAATGAATGGCACGACGTTAAGATTAAAACATTCTCACGCGCCATCCACAACAAGCCTGTGCCCGTAATTGACTTAGGCAGCGACGAAGTCAAAACTGAGCTTCCAAGCGAAATGTGTTTTGTCTTCACCATTGGTACTTTCCATTTCATTATCGATGTCTATGGTGATCGAAATGGCGATGAAGTAACTGGAGAAGTATCACATGTATCCATCGAAGACCGTGGCAACATGGTTAAGTACGATGTGTCCTTCAAGTCGCACGTTATGTGTTATTTTGTGTTGGGCTCTACTTCCGAACGCGAATCACTTATCAAGCGTCTATACCGTGACTACAAGTCTGCGAAAGAGGAATTGGAGAAGCTTTCCGACGAAGGAAGCGACATTGTAGCCATTTCTTCACAAAGTGAGAAAGTTGGCTCTTTGGAGAAACGCATCGAGGAGTTTGTTAACCCCGATGACAAAGAATTGCCAGAGGATTTTGACTACGAGCAGGCTATGCGTCAGCAATTCCGCAATTTCTATGCCCATGAATATACCACAACTTCATGGTACGACCTCCCATTGGAATTCTATTATAGCCAACTGAATGGCAACCTTCTCGTAGATCTCATTGGCAACTTTATCCAGTTTGCCAAAAATCCAGGTGCAGCAGCTCCAAAGGATATTGAAGACCCTAATGAATATGGAGCCGCAATGAATGAATATATGTACATACAAGGTGCCCGCAAAGATTTGCTGCAGGAGGAAGACAAAATGCGCAAGTCGCAGGAAGATTTGAAAGCACTCCTCAATAGTTTCAAAATTGAGTATATTACTGCACATGCGGCTAATCAGAATACCATCTATAACACGGCAGACCGTAACGATTACATTGCACAAACAGTACACGGTTTTGTGCGTGCTAAGATTGCTCGTGGACAGAAAGAATATACTTTTGTCACAGACTGGATGCGTAAATTCGGGGTCGGTCACGATTTCGACGTAATCTCCATCGATGGCGAAGCCTACAGAGTGAAGATAAAGGATGAAGACAACTCTACCGTCAACCTTGCCGACAAAGGTATGGGTTCTATCCAACTCATGATACTCCTTCTGCGCCTCGCCACAATACTCCGGGAGTATGATCCACAGAACATCGTAACTTTGGAGGAGAGCGACCAGTTACGCTATCCTACCATCATCATTGAAGAGCCAGAACAGAATCTTCACCCAAAGGTGCAGAGCCTGCTTGCTGATTTGTTCCTCTATCTCAACAAAGAGTATCATTGCAAGTTCGTTGTAGAAACTCACTCTGAATACCTTATCCGAAAGACCCAAGTTCTCGTTGCCAGGGAAGGTTATGAGGATGAAGCCTCTATGAAAAATAATAATCCGTTCAAAGTTTATTATTTTGATGGAGAGAATAAGGATAAATCATATTATTCTATGGAGTACAGGACTGATGGGAAGTTTTCCAATGAATTTGGAACAGGCTTCTTTGACACTGCTTCTAATTTAGCATTTGAATTATTCTAACTATGAATATATACATCGACAAACAAAACTTGTTGTCTATAATTCATTCTGCTAAGTCAGAAACATTTTCAGACTGTATGCGGATGTTGAAAAACAACTTCTGTATGTTTTTCACATTCGCCAAGGGAGATATTCTTCAATTAGATTCCTTAGAGAAGCAGGATGCAATGCAATGGTTGACTCAAATGACATCAGGAGTAAACGCATCTAATCATGACAATGTTAAATGGGGAAGTCTTTTCCCATCACGTCCTCTGAATGTGGACTCATTCAAAGGAGACCAACTTACAGCGGTATATTGTCTATCTAAAGAAAGTGACCCTAAGTTGGAGGCTCATGCTAAAAAAGGGAACTTACTAATAGCTTGTGAAGGACAAGAGATTACAATTCTATCTTCTCTGTATTTTGATTCTTTACAGTATACGAAGAATATATTTCATAAGATATCTTCATGGGAAGATTTGAAAGAATATGTTTCACCATGTACTGATATCATTATCGCCGACCAATTCATTTTTTCAAGTCCAGAGCTCTATCAAAAGAATATATACTCTCTGATACGTGCTCTATGCTCAAAGGTTAAAAACTCGCATGTTAACATTGTAGTCTTTACTTTAAAGTCAAACTACAATAAGCTAACTTCGACAGAATTTGAACCCAATTGGGATACAATCTATT
>ENA-OPJD01000164-OPJD01000164.1-human-gut-metagenome-genome-assembly--contig:-NODE-164-length-11736-cov-2.100848_pt1 | contig 11736 bp, 10 predicted proteins | sample MGYA00241413_ERZ501656 | MGnify/ENA primary metagenome ERZ501656 (study PRJEB25962, sample SAMEA2042287) | human gut metagenome | biome: human gut; feature: human-associated habitat; material: faeces... | reverse complement strand
TGCGGCAGCTACAGCCGGGCTTGCGAGGTAAACCTCACTGTCAACATGACCCATTCTGCCTACAAAGTTACGGTTTGTTGTTGAAATAGCTTTTTCGCCTGCGGCAAGAATACCCATATGTCCGCCAAGACAAGGGCCGCAAGTCGGAGTAGAAACTACTGCGCCTGCCTCAATAAATATATCAAAAAGTCCCTCGTGCATAGCCTGTAACCAGATTGCCTGTGTACCCGGGAAGATAATACATCTTACATTCTTTGCTATCTTTCTGCCCTTGAATACCTCTGCGGCAGCTCTAAGGTCGGTAATTCTGCCGTTTGTGCAGGAACCGATAACGCACTGGTCAATCTTAACCTCTGTTTCGCCGATTTCGTCAACTGTTCTTGTGTTTTCCGGAAGATGCGGGAAAGCAACGGTAGGACGAATTTCACTAAGGTCAATTGTGTATTCCTCGTCGTACACAGCGTCCTCATCTGCTGTATATTCAACAGGTGTACCCTGATATCTGCCGTTGCAGTATTCACGGGTTACATCGTCAACAGGGAAAATACCATTTTTAGCGCCTGCCTCAATAGCCATATTTGCAATGCAAAGTCTGTCATCAATGTTGAGGTACTGAACGCCCTCGCCTGTAAATTCCATTGATTTGTAAAGCGCACCGTCAACACCTATCATACCGATAATGTGGAGGATAACATCTTTAACGCTTACAAATCCCTGTGGCTTGCCGACAAGATTAAATTTAATAGCGGCAGGAACTTTGAACCATGCCTTACCGCTAATCATACCTGCGGCCATATCTGTTGAGCCGACACCTGTCGAAAATGCACCGAGTGCACCGTATGTACAGGTGTGAGAGTCTGCACCGATGCACAAACAACCCGGTCCGACAAGACCCTGTTCAGGCAAAAGTGCGTGCTCAATACCCATCTGTCCTACATCTCTGTAGTTTTTGATGTCGTATTTATCTGCAAAAGTTCTTACCTGCTTAACCTGTGTAGCCGCTTTAATATCCTTATTAGGAGTAAAGTGGTCCATAATCATAGCAATTTTAGTGTTATCAAATACTGCGGTTGCACCGTTCTGTTCAAAAACATTGATTGCAACAGGTGATGTTACATCGTTACCGAGTACCATATCGAGTTTAGCCTCAATAAGCTGACCTGCCTTAACCTCTGAAAGACCTGCGTGAGCCGCAAGAATTTTCTGTGACATAGTCATACCCATAAATATCACTCCTTATATTTTTTCTAATATCATTATTACATACCGCTTGCAAAAAGATTGTAAAGTATGCTACAATTAAAACAAAATAAGAACTTTGTCGCTAAAATATGGTTTATCGCTCAATTTTAGCCAAATAATTTTAAAATTTAGGTCAAGCCGTTAAAAAGGTTGACCAAACTTTTATAATTGCTCGGCAAAAGTTTTATAAACCGCATTTACCAATCGACAACCGAGGTGAAACTATGGAAAAAAATCTCAACACTCCTCCCACACAACTTTACAACATACACTACGATATGAAAACTCTGTTTGACAGTTTGCCGTACACCAAATCTTTTGCAAAAGGCGAAATAATCTATCACCAAGGCGACATTGCAGACAGCTTTTACTATATAAAGAAAGGCAAAGCAACCGTATTTATGATTTCTCCCGACGGAATGGAAAAAACTCTGAACACTGCCTCAAAAGGCGAACTTATAGGCGAAGGTGCATTTTTTGACCACAAGCCGAGGGTAAGCTCCGCAAAGGCGGTAACCGCAAGCGAGCTGACAATTATTGATAAAAAAATTCTCCTCGACCTTATTCAAAAAAATCCTCCGATTGCATTTGAACTGCTTGAAATTCTCGCCACAAGAATAAGACTGCTTACCACCCAGCTTGACTCAATGACATTTATGCAGGCAGACGCACGAATAGCAAAACTTTTGCTTGACGATATGGTTGACGGCAAAGTATCGCTCACACACGAGGAAATTGCATTGACGGTAGGCGTGTCACGAATCACCGTTACAAAAGCATTGAGCAGATTATCCGCACAAGGCATACTTGCCACACATTACAGAGGAATAAAAATACTCGACAAAGCAGGTCTTGAAAAAATTTGCGGGGAAAAATAATAATGTAAATATTGTTTAGCAAATTGCTATTTTAAAAATCGGCTTTGTCAAGAAAAGTGTGTAAGTTTTTTAAAAATATCGGAATGTAATTTTTGTAAAGCACACTGTGCAAATATACATTGTTGTTTTCAATGTCTGCAACGATAAAGCAATCCGATTTTTCACTGTAATATACATTTTCAAGTTCGGCGGTGTAAAACATTTGCGAGAACAAACAAGTATGTAATCTATGCCATTGGAATACACCCCCTTTCGCAAGGGAGCTGAAACAGCCGCCGTTCCTTTACAAATATTTATTATAAACACAGTATTTAATACTTCGTAGTATTAAAATAATCTCATCCGTTTTTCAGTACAACGCATTTATTATTTCTTGATGTAAAGACAGATTCAAAATTTTCTTTCGGATATTCAACAAGTCCGTTAATAGGGTCTGCTATGGTTACCGTGTCGGCACTGTAACCAATCAAATCGGCTGCATGGTCGTCCATACACCAATCGTATTGTTTGCCGTCTGTTCCTGTCCAGGATTCAATGTCACTGCGCTCAACCATACCTATAGTAACCCATACCACAATCGGGTAGCCTTTATCGACAAGTTCGTACAGTTCCTGCGGGGTAGAACCTGTAATGTCTATGGCTTTCAGTTTGCTGCCCGTGTATTTAAAATAGTTATTTGCCGCCGTTACAATAGGAGTTGTGCCGCAGACATAGCCGTAAACGCTTGTAGGGTCGCCGATAAAGTATTGTTCGGGACTTGAGCCGTAAAGGTTTCCGTCATCGCCGTACTCAATGTCGTAAGGAGTGCAGGGGAGGTATTCGGTGGCCATAGTGTATTTGTCAACATTGCAGCCGCTGTAGTTCATAGCCATTGTAAGGGCGGTTACTTCGCAGCCCGTAGGAAGTTCAGGCTCCTGATATATTATATCGAAATTTTGAATAACGCAACTGTCCCTTGACGCTCTTGATACTGTTGCAGTGCTGTTTTCCCGGAAATCATCGGCAATGTCATTTTTTTTGCCACAGCCTGAAATCAAAGTTATAGCGCTCATTGCGGAAAGCAAAAAAGCAGTGATTTTTATTGCAATATTTCTCTTCATCGCAATTCTCCGTTTCAAGTAAACATATGTACAAATTATACCACAAGTTTTGACAATAAACAATCTTTTCGGAGTAATATTGTTGTAAATAAGTTGTCACTTCTCAAATTTAAGATAGATTAGGCAAAATTTGTTTTTATAATAAAAGCTTTCTGACGGTAAAAATAACTTAAACCGAATTATTTAATTGTCAATAATCGTCTTTAATTGATATGTTTTGTGTTTGTGAAAAAATTGTAAAAAAGTGTTGACAAAGTGAACGCACAGTGATATAATCAATACTGTTCTCAAGAGAGAACACAATTAAACAGTTGGTGTTAATGACGCTGAGGGTCCACCTGTTCCCATACCGAACACAGAAGTTAAGCTCAGTGGTGCCGAAAATACTTGGCTGGTGACGGCCCGGAAAGATAGGGAGATGCCAACATCAAAGTGTCCATCCAATAGGGTGGGCATTTTTTATTATTAAATTTAAGTGATTAAGCAAAAATCCGGCTTCTTTCATATGAAGTCGGATTTTTCGTTTATCATTCAAGTACATCAAAGCCTCTGTCATACAGCATTAAATTAATATCAATTACACTTAGTTTGTGAAGCAGTCCAAACATTATTACCGCATCTCTGCCGTCTTTGGCATACAGAGGTGACGCTTTTATACGGTTCAGCAATTTTCCTGTCTGGGTCAGATCCGCACCTATTCCAATGCAGAGCATTATCAGCTTATCTCTTGACGGTGTCTTTATTCCTTGGAATATCTGATAGCCGTAGTGCTTTTCTATCATAGAATTATTTATAGCTTCTGATTTGCTTATCTTTTTGCTTTGTATAATACTTTCAAGCATTTGAGGTAATGTCGCAAAATTCAGCTGATCCGAGTTTTCTTTAAAATAATCGTCAAGATTACTTTTTGATTTTAAGCTATTGAGAAGTTCATCAGTTGATTCTTTCAATTTATATCTTCCTTTTTATACAAATTTATGCTAATATTTACAAGAGGGGATGTGCAAAAATGAACGAGTTTGAATATAAATTTTCACTTTGGCAATTTGATGTTGTTACAGATTTTAACAGAACGACACAGCTTGTGCGCAATCGCAGCACGGGTCGGCTTATGGTGAAAAAGATTATGCCCGCTTACGAATTTGAGGTACATAACGCTGTCAGTAAAATTAATAATTGCCATATCGCAAAAGTTTTTGATGTTATCACTGACCGCAATGCCTGCATTATTCTTGAAGAATATGTACAAGGTCATACCATTGAGCAGTATTTGTCAAAAGGTACTTTTGCGGAAGATTATGCCATAAATATTGCCCGTCAGATTTGCAACGGACTCAGTGTTTTGCACAAATATTCAATTACCCATCGTGACATTACTCCGTCCAATATTATCATAGGTTTTGACGGTGTTGTTAAGATAATTGATTTTGGAATTTCAAGACTGCATAAAGAAAACGCCAAACACGATACGCAGGTTCTCGGTACAGAGGGTTATGCCGCACCCGAACAATTCGGCTTTAAGCAGAGCGACTGCAAAACAGATATTTATGCTCTGGGAGTTTTGCTTAATTATATGCTAACAGGTCATATTCCGTCAGAAGTTATGTACCGTGACGGTGATGTTGCGGATATTATTAAAAAATGTACAGAATACAATGTTGAAAAGCGTTTTGAACGGATAGAAGATTTAGACGCCGCTTTGAAAAGAAAGAGAGTTTACGGCTTTAACTTTGCCGACAATTTTATGGAAAATTTCCCCGGACTCCGTTCGGAAAAGAAAGGTGTGCGTGTTTTTGCGTGCGTAATGTACGGCTGGATGTTTTTATGGATTATAGGTATGTACAGCAAGTATTGCGTAATAAATATACTGAACTTTTTTCCCGTCACGCTTATGGTAATATTGCTTTTCTTTATTCCCATTTCATTTTTCTCTGACCTTTTCGGCTTTCAGAGTTGTATTCCCAAAATAAGGGATATGCCTAAAACTTTAAGGAAGCTTATTTTTTACTCATTAGCCGTTGTGAGTATGTTTGTCGGTATGTCGATTTTCCGTGCCGTTACAACGGTATCTTATTTATGGTATTATTTTCCATAGTACAACAATATTATAACATAAATTTTTTTCTTAGTGTATGCTGTCAGCATACACTTTTTTATTTGGCTTTTTATATAATAATGTCAACGAATTTAATAAAAGGAGGAATTTATTATGAAAAATACCGTTAAAAAAGTTTTATGTACATTTATTGCAGTGGTTGCGGCGGTCACTTCTACATTGGTTTTTACAGGTTGTGGCTCAAAAAAAGCCACAAGCGACGTAAGTATTCCTGACTATACTTTTTCTGAAAGTTCTAAGGAAGAGGAAAGTTCGCAGGCAGAAGAAAGCTCAAAGGACGATGAATCTTCTGAGGAGGAAAGTTCAAAGGCAGAAGAAAGTCAAAAAGATGAAGAAAGTTCTAAAGAAGAGAATAACGATTCCGACACCGTTGATCCTGATTTTAAGGAAGTAATGGACGATTACGAGGACTTTATGAATGATTATGTTGACTTTATGAAGAAGTACTCAAGCAGTGACAATCCTGCAGGACTTATGAAAGATTACACGGAGTTTGTGTCGAAGTATGCTGATTGGGGCAAGAAGATAGACGATATTGACGAGGATTCTCTTTCAAAAGCAGATTACGATTATTATATTGATGTGACAACAAGAGTTACTAAAAAACTTGCAGAAGTTGCCGAATAATAAAAATGACTTTTAATGACATCTGGGAAGAAATCGTAAGATGCAGAGGCAATGTAATTACCACAAAAGAGAATACAAAATTTACATATGTTGTAAATGAAAACAGTATTTTTATTCCGAAAGCGAATTGGAAAATTACAAAATCAGAGCTTGAAGGTGCGGTAAAAATGTTGCAAAATCCGTCATTTGCAAAGAATGCGGCAATCGGTTCATCGTATGTGTATGCTATAATATTTAATGCTTTGGAAGAAATTCAATAATAACAGACTTTTTCATACGGATAAAAGCGCTCGGGTACTGTACCTTGAGCGCTTTTATAATGCAATTAAAAGTTAGCTTTGTCAAGAAAAGTATGTAAGTTTTTTTTAAAATCATAAAAACTTTACAAATAATCCTATGATAACAACTATATATCTAAAAAACAACTACAATCATCCCATCAGTCTTCCTTATATTCTATTACTCGTGTACATATATAATGATAAATTATAATGATAAATGTATCACGAACTAAAGTCAAGTAATAATTTTCAAAAACGAATAATGTCTTTTCCTAGTGAATTCCCAAAGTAAATTCCACAGTAGGAAAGGAGTGGAATTTAGTTTGGGAATTCACGCTTATAAACGCAATTATAAACGAATATAAAAACAGCTGTGACGGATTTTATCTTTTTGGCGACCTCGGTGCCGTTGATTTTTATAAAAAGCTCGGATTCAAAACCATAAATCAATACACTTGCAAAATTAAAGATGAAATAATTGCAAATGTTCTTCCCCACTCTTTCACACGCATAAACAACAAAAACTCTCGGACAGATTTGACCCGAGAGTTTTGTGTTATAACAATGGAGTTTGTTGATTATTAATTTTTATTATAATTTTGCAATCATCTTAGAGTTGCCGTGATAGTAGCACATGAACCGAGTAAATTATACAAGCTGTTTCTCTCACCGTTATATCCGTTTTCTTTGAGATGTTCGTCTGCCGTTTCTTCGGTAATCGGTTCAACATTAAAATCAACGGTCTGGGTTTCCTCTGTGCCGTCATTGTACTTAACGGTTACATCAACCGATACTCCTTCAAAAAGCTGTGAATAAAGCTCGTTATACATATCAATGATATCCGATTCATCATATTCGGGATTAAAATCTTTATCGAAATTCTCACCGTTTTTTTCGATGTATTCAGCTTTCACACTATCGCTCACGGCTTCACCGCAGTAAAGACTATACGCATTATATTTACTTAAAATTTTAGCCGCTTTTTCACTGTCATTTGCCATAAGATAAACATTCATACTAACAGGAGCAACTCCGTCAGAATCCACTTTAACGCTTTCATCCTGCTTATCATAATCAACGGTAAAACCCGAGTAAAAATAATCGGCACCCGAATTCATATATATTTTCATAGTTTCATCGGCATTTTTGTTTTCAAAATCCGATAATACTTTACCGCAATATACTTTTTCATTGTCATCTGTATTAAAAGTAAAATATGAATTGCCTTTTGCATTATATGTAATTGTACTTATGTTATCACCCTTGCAAGAAAGCAACAAATTAAAAGTTTCCTCATAGCTCTCGTAGCCGTAAGAATATCTATCAGCCCTATCTATAGCGGCAACCTGTACCGGTTTATCTTTAGTTAATTCAGCAGCTGCGGCCGTAATAACAAATCCGTTTTGATTTTGAGCAGGTTGAGAAAAAAGGGCAAACACACCACCCGAAACAAGCATTGCCGCAACAAGAGAAGCTGCAATAACTTTATTTACTTTTTTATTTTTACTTTTCTTAATGTCAATAATGTTGTCATTGCTTTGCTTGCTATAAATATTTTCTATCGCAGAATTAACTGCATTCTCACTGATTTTAATATCATTGATTGTTTTCGTATATAAATTTTTACGCATACTAAAGTCCTCCTTCGGATAGAATTTTGCCGAGTCTTTTTCTTGCCCTCTGCAGCTGCGAACTGATTGTATTTTGACTTTTGTCCATTATACGGGCTATTTCTGCAATTGAATAATCCTCATAATAATACAGATAAATAACATTTCTGTACTGCTTTGGAAGCTGCCAAATTTCTTCCATTACAGCCTTTGTTTGCGGCTGTTCAAGTTCTGTATATTTGTCGATTGACTCAATCTTATTATGCCAAAACGACTTATGAAAATTATTGCATTTGTTTATGGTAACCCGTATAAGCCAATATTTTAAATGTTTTTCATCGTCAAGAGGCGGGTTCTTTGTAAGTAATGTAACGCAAACCTCTTGAAAAATATCCTCGGCGTCAGCTTTTGATTTTAAATTTTGATATGCAATGCGAAATATCATATCCGCATATTTTACAATTACTTGTTCGATTTTGTTTTTCGGTACCGAATGAATCACTCATTTGTAACCTCCTTCCACTGTTAATACAACTGCAAACACACATTTTCGTGCATAATTTTAAAATTTTTTAATTTTATAATACCAAATTAATGTCTGTTTGTAAAAACAGTGAATATATAAAACTGCGTAAACAAAAAGACCTTATCCAAAAACGAATAATGTCTTTCCTTGGAACTGATAACGGGTGATTGTAATTATTCAAACTCTTTGCCTCGCTTGCTGCGGCTTGTTCATAGTCATATTTTCATCAACTCTACGCCATAAAAACAGTCCAGCGGACTGTTCAGCTTGTCGAAAAAGCCCAGCTTTTACTGGACTTTTTCTACAGGCTGAAGCTGCTACATTTCTGTAACAGCTTAACAATGAATTTATTATTTAATTGTTTAAGTATTTTTGTAACACCTTTTCAAGTTTATCAAACCTGCAGCATCTTTTTACGAGATTAATGTTTTTATCAGGATAATTTACTACAATGTCATAAAGCTTATTAGCTCTCTTTAAAATCAACTCACTATTACTTTGACAAAAAGCAAGCTGATCCTTTAAAAGCTCCTTATAAGCTATATCCCTCGGTGTATCATCAGGGCGTACTTTCATATCTATTGGAGTAAGTAAAGACTCATCTACCGGTAACATATTATTTATGTTTAATGCTCCGAATTAAAATATTTTTAAATTCCCTGTTCAAAAATGTAGAGGTACAAGTCCTCAAGGGTTGGTTTTGCGGTTGTGTATTGGAAGTCTGTCGGCGGGTTATCGGTCACGATGCGGACTATTATGCTGTTGTCGTTGTGACAGAGATTTGAAACACGGTAATTGTCTTGAAAATATTTTAAATCTTCCCTTTGAATTTCGACCTCAAAGACTTTATTTTCAAGCTCCTTTGTCAGCTTATTCGGGGAATCGTGGGAGATGAGCTGACCTTTTTTAAGCAAAATAATCTCCTTTGCGATAAACTCAATATCCGACACAACATGGGTGGAGATTAGGACAATTTTATCCTCGGCAATCTCGCTGATGAAGTTGCGTATGCGTATTCTCTCCTTCGGGTCAAGTCCTGCCGTTGGCTCGTCAAGTATGAGAATTTCGGGATTGTTCAGAAGCGCTTGAGCAATCAAGGCTCTCTGCTTCATACCGCCCGAAAACGAGCCTAACTTTTTATGTGCGGCATCTGTCAGATTAACCGTTTCAAGAAGCTGAGTGATCTTTTCCTTGGCTTCTTTCTTTTTTAAGCCCTTTAAAGCCGCCATATACCACAAAAAGCGGTTGAGGGTGAAATCATCATACAAGCCCTGCTGTTGGGGCATATAGCCGAGTACGGCTCGGTAATCCTTGCCGAGCTTTTTGATATTTTCACCGCCGTAAACCACCTCTCCGCCGTCGGCATTGAGGTTGTCGGTGATAATGTTCATCAGCGTGGACTTGCCTGCTCCGTTCGGTCCGAGCAAGCCGTATACTCCCGGAGTTAAGATAACGCTGAAATTATCAAGCGCCTTTACCGAGCCCTTTTTATAGGTTTTGCTGATACGATTTAAAGCTAATTCCATATTTACAACCTCTTTTGTTTTGAAACTTAAATTATAAATTTCGTACTTTTGCGCTTGGGAACAAAGATAATCAGAGCCGATACTGCGATTATCAGCAGACAAACGGCGGTGATTATGCCGATAACGGCTGTCTGAGCATTATTTGAAAATGCCGATACCATACGGATTTTGTTGTTATCAATGAACACCACGCAGGGTATAAGGAGCAAGCCGCTTGAAATTATCATTGTCACAAACTGATTTTTAAATATGTAGGAGAGCAGATAGACCAAAGTCGTTGTGCCGACTGCCGCAAGCAGATGAACAAAGCCGAGAGCAAGAATATATCCGCCCACGGTTATGCCGCTTGTCAGAGCCGAAAAATTTCTTGAATATGCAAGCGGTAAATCAAATGATGCCGTGCCGAAGGTCTTGATAAAGTTGAGCATATACGGCAGATAGATTAAGATATAGGAAATCACCGTGGTAATCAGGACGGTCAAGAGCTTTATAATCAACAGCCTCGCTTTGCCGTGCTTATTTGCCGAAATCAAGTTAACCATAGAGGTCTTGTATTCAATTGCCAAAATGTTAGAGGTACAGAAGATAACCACGGCTAAGAGCAGAGCAAAATACTCCCACTCCCTAAAGGTGTCCATAGTCAGCCGCTTGTTCACCACTTCATTGACAAGTGCAGGCTTTTCGCCCGTCAGCTCAGCCTTTCCATTAACATATTCAAGCTGAGCGCAAATGTCCTCAAATGCCATTCCTCTTATGCTTAAAATACCATCAATGGTATTGAGCCTGTTCGTTTTTTCCTCAGCCGAAATCGTGGTGTCGGCTGAAAGCTCCTCGGCTTCTCTTGTAAGCTCGTCAAAATAAGCCCTTTCACTCTCGATAAAATCATACTTTTCCTCGTCAAGCTCACCCTCAAGTGTTTGCATATAGGTGTCATAGGCGCTTTCCTGAGGACTTATGAATATAATACTCAAATCATCATTGTAGCTGACAAAGCCGAGAGCCACGAGGATAATTACTGCGACAAGGGCGAAGGAGGTTTTGTAGTGCTTGTAAGCCTCGCCGCTGTATATTCTCACACTTCCGTTGATTTTCTTAAACCGTCCGAGCCGTGACATAAGCCTGTCGAGCAAAACGAGCTTGCCGTTATGCTGTGACAGCCTTGAAAACGCCAATGCCGCTCCCAAAACTCCGACAACGGAGAGAGCTATAGCTAAGCCGATGAAAACGGTGATTATGTTAATCGGCTGTGAAAAAATATTGACATTCTGATAACAGCCGAAAATATTGTTGCCGCTGATAAGGTAGAAAATATTTATAAATTTTAGCGAAGCCAACACAGAGCTGCCGTCAATGAAAATGAAGCAGGAAAATTCAAAAATCAGTGCCGACGCCAAGATTAAATAGGTCTTTGCGGAGGACTTGATAACCACGAATAAAAATGCCGTGAGCATTGACAGAGAGCAGAGCAAAAGCGTTTTGCCGAGTACCCACAAAATCAGGTATTCAAGCATTGTAACATTTAATGCGCAGTTTAAAAACAGCTTGCTCGACTGCACGGGGCGGCTCAAATCTCCAAAGCCGTAGACTGTGCCTGCCATCATAATGTTGCTCGCATAGAACAGCAGACTAACAACCGCCGTAACGCTCAAAACAACCAAGAGCTTGCAGGCTATTGTTTGCAGTCTGCCCTTTGCCGTTGACCGCACAAGAATATAAAGCTCCTTTTCTCTTTCAACGGAGAACATCAAAATATTGACGAGCAATACGATAATTAGCAAAATATAGCTTGAAACCTCATATGAGGTTGCGGCTTCAACCGCCTTGTTGTTG
>ENA-OPJD01000163-OPJD01000163.1-human-gut-metagenome-genome-assembly--contig:-NODE-163-length-11804-cov-1.992850_pt1 | contig 11804 bp, 7 predicted proteins | sample MGYA00241413_ERZ501656 | MGnify/ENA primary metagenome ERZ501656 (study PRJEB25962, sample SAMEA2042287) | human gut metagenome | biome: human gut; feature: human-associated habitat; material: faeces... | reverse complement strand
AAAGCCGCAAGCCTTTAAAAAGGCTTGACCTAAATTTTTAAGTCTATCTCTCAACTGTTATTTTACCCAAATTAAAGCAAAAATCCCGATAAAGTCACACTTTATCGGGATAAAATTTTAATTAATGCTTAAATTTTGTACCGCCTTTTGATACATCATGCTTTGGAAGTTCTACATCTGCGGTGTCAAATTTTCTCTTTTTGGTTTTGCCTGCTTTACCTGTTGCTGGAGCAAATTTGTATCTGCCACGGCTCTTTACTGTAGCAATAATAAAGTAAACAATACCTGCAACACTTAAAATCAAGCACACAATGCCTGCATAAAGCATCCAATGTCCGTTATCGGATTTACTTGTGTTTTTCTTGATAAAGTTGAAATCATCGCCGTCGCTGTCGGTAAGAGATGCGTTTTTGAGATTTGCGGAAATATCGTTCCAATCGCTCTGTGAAAGCGTTTTATCGTCAATAGTATCTTTGCTTACAGAATACATCTGTGCAGGAGGCGCAGTGGTTTCGGGTACAGTATATGTTGACTGACCGCCGCCTACATATACATCGTCGCCATCGCTGTAGTATGGCTTATCATCATAACTGTAAGTAGGCTCTTCATAATAAGGCTCTGTAGGCTCCGGTTCCGGCTCGGGAGCATATGTCGGTTCGGGTTCCGGTTCGTATGTCGGCTCCGGCTCGGGTTCCGGCTCATATGTCGGTTCCGGCTCGGGAGCAGGCTCGGTTTCAATAATTTCTCCGCCGCTTTCTTCGCCTTCAACCGCACTTACCGAAAAAGCAAATACAGAAAAACTGAGTGCAAGTACGGAAATTAAAGCAATTATTTTTCTTTTCATACTGTTGACTCCTTTCATATATTTAAAAGGTTATTAATCGGTTGAAAATATCTGCACTAAATGCCACACAAAGGCTGTGTGGCATTTTGATTTTTAAACTTTTACTTTGAAGAAGATGAACTTGAAGAACTTGAGCTTGAAGAACTTGAGCTTGCTGATGAGCTTTCAGGTTTTACAAAGTAAAGCTCAGGCTTGTACTGGTCGAGTACAGACTGGTTCTTTTCGCAATCTGTCTTTTGAGCAAGGTCATCAACATACTTTGCAAACTCGTCTTTTTTCATATCTGCAAGCAATTTGTTGCGCTGTGTTGAATCGTAAACATAGCTGTCAATGTCTGAGTTGATGTCACCCTTATAGATAAGGTAATAAACTGCTGTATTGCCTGTACCTACCTTAACGGTCTTTGCCTCGTTTGCTTTCATTTCGCCGAGAGCTGTCTTAAGCTCATCGCCGAGTGAACTGCTTTTAAGGTTTTCTACAGCTGATGTTGACGGATCGTCTGTAAGTGAGTTAGCTGTCTTGTACTTATTTACAATATCGTCAAAAGAAGTACCGTTATTAAGTTCCTTTGCGTAACCGTCAAACTCGTCTGTAATCTTCTTTGCGTCTTCGTCGGAAAGCGCTGCATCTGTGCTCTTATTTGACTCGTCTGTTGTTGACTCGTAAAGGTTAGCCTTTATGTACTTATAGTCTGTATAATTTTCTGTAAAGTATGAAATAAATTCATCGTCCTTTACTTCTTTTGAGCCGCCCTCGCCGTAAATCTTGTCAAAGATTGCGGAATACTTTGTGTTGTAAAGTGTTGTGCAGTACTCAAAGCTCTCAAAAGATACACCGTAAGGCTCGTACTCGTCTTTGTATGGCATATAGTAGCCGTAAGATGCGTAAGGGCCTACTGTCCAATATTCCTCGGCAGATTTCTTTGCTGAGTCGGCAGTATCGCCGCTCATATCAATGCCGAGCTCCTCAACGAGGTTGTCAACAGCAATGTAGTTTAAGCACATTTTGTCTGCCTCGTTTTTGATCCAATCTCTTGCAATCGCCTTGTCGCCGTCATCGTCTGTGATTTCAAGGTCAAGCCATGAATCTGATGCCTCGTCATATGAAGCAAGTTTCGACGCATAGTTTTTAGCCTGTGAGTAGGCTGTTTTGAGTGAGTAGCTGTAAACGCCGATTGGCAATTCTACTTTATCTGTCCTGTAAGCCCATTCTGCATTAAGGCTGATTGGAGTGCAGCCAACCGCTGCAACAGCAATAATCAGTGCAAGCAACAATGAACCGATCTTTGCATATGGTTTCATAATATTTACCGTCCTTAAAAAATTCTATTTCACCCGTAAAATGACAGGGTGCGTACTTTATGATTATACACAAAAAAATTTGTATTGTCTATATATTTTCTAAAATTTATTGCTTTTTCGGCAAAATTTTCAGACAACTGTCAGATTTTAAATACTTTTTTGAGCATATCAAGCGAAGAACCGCCGCCGCATCTTATTGTAATGTACGGTTTGTTGCCCGCAGACAGCATTGCTCTGCCATTGAGCCTTGAAAGAAGTTCTATAACCTTCGGCGATTTTATCTCTTTGACAAACAGTAAAACATTGGTATCCGTCTGCCTGATTTCGTAAATACCCATTGCGTTTGCACAGTTTCTTATAAGCGCAATATCAATAAGTCCGAGCACAGATTCGGGGATTTCGCCAAAACGATCTCTAAGCTCGTCTTTTACATCCAAGCTGTCCTCTTTATTGCGTATATCGGCGATTCTGCGATATACATCAAGTCGGAGAGTAAGGCTTTCTACATAGCTCTCCGGAATGTGCGCATTTACCGAAATATCAATAAGACAATCAAGGTCGGCAGACTGTGCGGCTTCGCCCTTTTCTTCGCTTACTGCCTCGCCCAACAGCTTAAGATACATATCGTATCCGACAGATTCCATATGTCCGTGCTGTTGAGCACCCATAATGTTTCCTGCGCCTCTTAATTCAAGATCTCGCATTGCGATTTTAAATCCGCTGCCAAATTCGGTAAATTCTCTGATAGCGGCAAGGCGCTTTTGCTGAATTTCTGTAAGCACTTTGTTTTTGCGGAATGTAAGATAAGCATAGGCTCTGCGGTTGCTTCTGCCTACTCGTCCTCTTAGCTGATGCAGCTGTGAAAGTCCCATTCTGTCTGCATTTTCTATAATTAGCGTATTTGCGTTCGGCAGGTCAACACCCGTTTCTATTATAGTGGTGCATACTAATACATTTACTTCCTGTTCAATCATCATTCGCCATACTTCGCTAAGTTCGTGCTCTTTCATTTTGCCGTGACCTATGGCTATTTTTGCCTCGGGCACAGCCTCAAGAATTCTTGAGGCACAGGATTCAATAGTCGCAACATCGTTATGCAGGTAGAAAACCTGTCCGCCTCTTCTCAGTTCCTTGCGGATAGCCTCGTTAATTACCGCATCGTCATGTTCAAGAACATAAGTCTGTACAGGCTGACGGTTTCGTGGCGCTTCCTCGATTACACTCATATCTCTTAATCCGCTCATTGCCATATTGAGAGTTCTTGGAATAGGTGTAGCCGAAAGAGTAAGAACATCTACATTTTTGCAAAGCTCCTTAAAGCGTTCCTTTTGTGCCACGCCAAAGCGCTGTTCCTCGTCAATGATTGCAAGTCCGAGGTCACGGAACTCCACATCTTTTTGCACAAGTCTGTGCGTGCCGACCACCAAATCTACCTCTCCACGCTTTAGCTTTTCTATAGTTTCTTTCTGTTGTTTTGCCGTTCTGAATCGTGACAGCAATTCAATTCTTATCGGATAGCCCTCAAAGCGCTTGCACACAGTCTGGTAATGCTGCCACGCAAGAATTGTTGTCGGGCAAAGCAATGCGCATTGTTTTGAATCCGCAACGCACTTAAATGCCGCTCGCAGTGCCACCTCTGTTTTGCCAAAACCTACATCACCGCACAAAAGTCTGTCCATTGGTGAGGTTTTCTGCATATCTGTCTTGATTTCTTCACAGCACCTAAGCTGGTCGGGAGTTTCTTCGTATTCAAACTTAGCCTCAAAATCGTGCTGCCATTCGTTATCTTTTGAAAAAGCATAGCCCTTTGCTTTCATTCTTGCGGAATAAAGTGCAATAAGCTCCTTTGCAATGTCCTTTACAGATGCTTTTACTCTTGACTTTGCTTTCTGCCAATCCTGCGAGCCGAGCTTATTAAGCCTTACACGACTGTTTTCGGATGGGCCGATATATTTTGCAACCATATCAAGTTGAGTTACGGGCACATAAAGAACATCGCCCTTTGCATACTCAATCTTGATGTAGTCTTTTACAATTCCGTGGGTATCAATTTTACGGATACCGCCGAAAATACCTATACCGTGAACGCTGTGTACCACATAATCGCCCTGCGAAAGCTCCGAAAGGCTGTAAACCTCCCGGCTGTCCTTTGATATTTTCTTTCTTGCTTTCTTTTTCGGCACATACGAAATATGCCCCTGTGTGATAATAAAGAATTTTTCGAGCGGATATTCAAAGCCTGCGCTCAAAGTACCGGGCAATACAAATAATGCGTTTTTCTTTATTTCCGACAACTTATCGGCATACTGTGCGGGAATACCGTCATTTCTAAGCGAATCACAAAGGTTTTTTGCCGCCTTGTCCGTTCCCGCAAGCACAACACCGCAGCTTTCTGCAGTGAGCATACCGTTTAAGTCCTCCTCAAGCTGTTTGTATGAACCGTTCCATACAGAAAGCTGTTTTGCGGAAAACGATACTATTTTTCTGAGCGGAATTGTTGTTGAACCGTGCACAAAGCCCTCAAGCATAACAATGCCGTGAGAAGTAAAAATATCAACACATTCCGCAAAAGTGAGTGAATACTTGTCAAGACCTCTGCAAAGAATGCCGTCCTCAAAGGCGGATTTTACGGTTTCTTCATTTCTGAAGTCCATTGCTCTGCCACGCTCTGAAATATTGTTAAACTCCGAAGTGAAAATCAAAGTATCTCTGTCGAGATAATCAAATAAGGTTTCGGCTTTATCATATAAAAGCGGAATAAACTTGTCGGTATTTGAAAGCATTGCACCCGACCTGATGCTGTCCGCCTCCGAAAGCAGTGTTTCCTTAACCTGCGGAGCTTTTTTGCCTCGCACGCCTTTTGCAAGATTTTCTATTTTGTCGGCAAGCGCCGTTCTGTCCTCAATAATTACCTCTGCAGACGGCGAAAGACGGATTTCGCCTGCCTTTTCCCCTCTTCGCTGTGTATCAATATCAAAGAAAGAAAGGTCGGTGATTTCATCACCCCAAAATTCCGCACGAACAGGATTTTCGGCATCAGGCATAAAGAAATCGAGAATACCGCCTCTTACAGAAAACTGACCGCTGCCCTCTACCGCATCAAAACGCTCGTATCCGAGCAGGGTAAGTGTTCGTACGGCTTTTTCTATACTGATTTCAAGGCCTTCTTTTAAAGTCAGAACACAATCCCTCAAAAATTCCTTTGGCACTGTGAACTGCGACGCTGCATCAATACAGCTGACAACTACATCACATTCGCCGTCAATGAGTTTGAGCAGTACCTTAAGCCTTGCGTGTTCGTATTCTCTTGATGCACTCTGCATATCTCTGAAATTAAAATCTCTTTCGGGATAAAAATATGCACGCATACCCATACTTGCAAGGTCATTGCAAATGGTTTGCGCCTCTCGCTCATCGGAGGCAACACAAAAGGCAGTAGTGTTCTTGCGACAGCACAGAGAATAGATAATATGTGCCTTGTGAATTGCAGAAAGTCCCGTAGCACAAACACTTCCGCCACGCACAACGGCTTTTTCAAGTGAGTTAAAAACCTCACTGTTTTTAAAAACATCAACTAAAAATTTCATAATTCATCTTGCTTTAATTTTTTGTTCACTTTTTATTTATCAAAAATTGGGATAAGTACCGATTTTTTCAACATTGTTTTATAAAAATGTTAATTAAACAAATTCATTGCTCTGTCGATTTTTCCGTCTGCCATAAGTTCAACGGCTTTTGCGGCATTTTCAAATACCTGCGCAAGTTTCTTCTGTTCATCGTCGGAAAATCTTGAAAGCACCCAATCCGCTAAATCCCACTCGGGTGTAGGCTTTGCGCCGATTCCTATTTTAACTCGTGGGAACTTATCACTGCCGCTTAAATATATAATGCTCTTCATTCCTCTCTGTCCGCCGTCACTGCCCTTTGAGCGAATACGCATTTTACCGACATCGAGGGATATATCGTCAAATAATACTATCACATTTTCAGGTGAAATTTTGTAGAAATTCATCGCCTCTACCACTGCCTGACCGCTGTTGTTCATATATGTGGTAGGTTTCATAAGCATTGCCTTTCTGCCTGCTATATTACATTCGCCGACATAGCTTTTAAATTTTACTCTGTCAACCTTGCAGTCAAGACTCTCGGCTATTGCGTCAATCGCAAGCCAGCCTGCGTTATGACGGGTGTTTTCGTACTTTTTATCGGGGTTTCCGAGTCCTACTACCAAAAGCTCGACACCGCCGCCAAAGCTCTTTTTATTACCAAACATAAATACCTTCCTTTATACAAATTATTCTTTATTAAATTCAATTACAACCCAATCGTCATTGCCAAGGTGATACGGTGTGCCGCAATATGGGCAATTATGCTCTCTTGTAGCGTCAAAACTGCCGCCGCAGCTTTTACAGCTTACCTTTTTAATAGAAAAACCTGCATCGGCTATTGCATTAATGTTTTTGCAAACAACAATTCTGAATTTTTCTTTTGCTTTTTTTACATCTCCGCAATCAATTTTTAAAACCGTGGTATATGCCGTAATATCGACATAACAATAAGATCCGTTTATTTTAAATCCGTTAAATTTAACGGTTGAGTCGTATTTTACATCTATTATGTCTTTAAATTTATTTTGCATAGGCTTGCCGTCATATGCCGCAAGATTAGTGTAATCGTCACTGAATATCATCAGTTTAATAAGATTTATAACCTTGCCTATAAAAAATTCATAAGAAAAATTCGGGTCAATCTGTCGCATAAGTTTTGGCAGTTTTGTCTTTGCCTTTATATGAGGGCCAAGCAAAAACATACTTTTTATTGCGCCGAATATAAGGTACATAAACATACCTAAGCCCCACAAAAGATATCCGCAAAACGCACCGCCTATAAGTCCGTATAAAGTGCAGAATATAATATTCATTATGAAATCACTGTTTTCGGGCAAAAGATTGCCGTTTTTGTAATTTATAAAAAACAAACTGCCGGCAAACGCAAACATAGTAATCAAAACAACGGCTATAGCGGAATTTTTAACTACTTTTTTTCCGCCTGCAACTTCTTTGATTGCATAAAAGTTGGTAACTTTAGGGAACAAATCGTTAATAATAAATCTTGTTCCGCAGCTTTTACAGCCTGTCAGAAGTTCTCTGATACCGCTGACCGCACCGCAGTTAGGGCAGGCAAGAGCACCGTCCGCATTCTGATTAAGAAGTCTTGTAACGGCAACATATAAATTCTGTCTTATTTTTGATTTTCTTTTCTTTTTATTATTAACATAGACCGTTTCTGTGGTTTTGTAATCCTTACAGCCGATAACGGTCTGATAGTCGCCTTTGTCGGGAACTGTAATACATTTTACCGCTCCGTCTTTAAAAGTGCTGTCTTTGGTGCTGAAAACGGTTTCTATCTTTGCGTTATGCTCGTCAAGTCTGTGCTTTTGAAGTTCAAGAGCATAGTTTACATCAAGCGAGGCGATTTCGGGCACATTTCCCGCTACTGTCCATTGTGAATATTCATCTACGAATTTATCTATAATTACATTGTTTTCATTGCTTTTATCAAATGTTAAATTAAAAAGATCCATTTCTTTATTATACCTCAAGCAGTTCGTATAACTGTTATGTCTGTTGTTTTTAGGTTAAATTATGATTTAGCATACGGTTAAGATTAAATGATTTTAAAATTTAGGTCAAGCCTTTTTTAAGGTCGAACAAACTTTTTGTAATCGAGGATATATATTGATATTCTTCAAAACCTGTTTCCCGGCCGAAAGTTTGCAAGCCGTAATCCATTAATATTACTCCCATATTTAGAGCAAAACAAAAACAAATCTATTTTCAAATATTAAAATCTTTCAAAAGGCGAAATGGCGGGTTATTTGAAACCCGCCTGTATAATCGCTATTTAATTTTCGGTTCATTAACCAAATGCAGGTGTAAACGGCTTGTCATTGTAAATTCTTGCGATAGCCTCTGCAAATGTAGGAGCAACAGGAAGAACTGTGAACTTGTCAATCATCTTCTCCTGCGGAACAGGGATTGTATCAAGAAGAACAACCTCTTTGATTGCGCTGTTCTTAATTCTCTCGATAGCAGGACCTGAAAGAACTGCGTGTGTAGCACAAGCATAAACTTCAGTAGCACCGCCCTTTTCAACTATAGCATTTGCTGCGTTGCAAAGTGTGCCTGCTGTGTCAATCATATCATCAACAAGGATAACCTTTTTGCCTCTTGCATCACCGATGATGTTCATAACTTCGCAAACATTAGCCTTTGGTCTTCTCTTATCAATAATAGCAAGACCTGTGCCAATCTTAGACGCAAAGTTTCTTGAACGGGTAACCGAACCGAGGTCAGGAGAAACAACGATGTATTCATCAAAGTTTCCGCCGATTTTCTCTCTCATATAGTTAGCAAGGATAGGAGAACCATAGAGGTGGTCAACAGGGATATTAAAGAAGCCCTGAATCTGGTTTGCGTGAAGATCCATTGTAAGCACACGATCGGCACCTGCTGATGTGATGATGTCAGCACAAAGTTTTGCCGAAATCGGATCTCTTGCCTTAGCCTTTCTGTCCTGTCTTGCATAGCCGAAGTAAGGCATAACTGCTGTAATTCTTGCAGCGGAAGCACGCTTCATGGCATCAATCATAATAAGCATTTCCATTAAATTGTCATTTACCGGAGTGCAAGTTGACTGAACGATAAAGCAATCGCTGCCTCTTACAGATTCCTGAAGAGAAACCGCTATTTCACCGTCAGAAAACTGAGTACATTCGCTCTTACCAAGCGGAACTCCAAGGCTGCCTGCAATTCCTTTGGCTACATTTACATTTGAGCTTCCGGTAAAGATTTTAATGTCTTTTCCGTGAAAATTCATTGTAATCGCTCCTTTTTACTCTATAGTTTGTATTCTACTATTATCTTAACAGGTATATCCCCTGTCTTTTGCAATATTGTTAAGCTCCTCAAGCTGTGCGGGATCATTTGCGCCGAGCACTGTGTCGCTGCACTCTGCGGTATAAGCGCCTACCTTACAGCCGTCCGAAAGCAAAAGTTTTAATGCGTCGGGCAAATAATATTCCTTTGCATTATTATCGGATGAAATTCTGCCGAGCACAGACAAAAGCTTTTCTGCGTCAAACCAGAAACCGCCCGAATTTACTTCCTTAATCTTAAGGATTTCTTCACTGCCGTCTTTCTGTTCTACGATTGACTTTACATCGCCGTTTTCGTCACGGACAATTCTGCCGTAGCCTGTAGGGTCGTCAACCATTGCGGAAATTACAGTTGCACTTGATTGAGTGTTTATGTGCTGTTCAAGTGACTTTTCAATGGTTTTGCTGTCCATAAAAGGTGCGTCGCCGTTTAAAATCACCACGCTGTCGCCTTTGTGACTTTCAAGAAAGTCTTTAGCCATCATTACTGCGTGGCCTGTACCGAGTCGCTCTGCCTGATAAACCGTTTCAACCTTAAAATCAAGTGTTGACACAAATTCATCTATACATTCTTTTTTAAAGCCCTTTACAATGCAGATGTCATTAACGCCTGCCTTTTTAAGTGAAGAAATAACCCACTCAAGCATAGGCTTGCCGAGTACGAGCGAAAGTGTTTTCGGCTTGTCGCTTTTCATACGCTTGCCTTCGCCGCCCGCAAGAATAATCGCACAATTACTCATATGTAATCTCCTTGGTATTCTGTAATTTGTGTGTTTACTTTAATATGTACACACAACAAGACATATTAATATTATCGCATAAAAAATACAAATTTCAAGAGTATTTTACAAAAAAACAACATTAGGGGTAAATTTAAACGATTTATACAATATTGATGAAGTATAAAATTGAATTTTATAGGAAAAAATTTTAAAAAATCTATAGCTATTTTGAACAAACTTTGTTATAATTATGTGTAGGCTTATACAAGCGGGCGAATTTTGACACAATTTTCGCCACAGCCGTATAATTTATTATTTTAGGAGGATTACCAAAATGGCAAACAAATGGGTATACCTTTTCTCAGAAGGTAATGCTAACATGCGTGAGCTTCTCGGCGGTAAGGGTGCTAACCTTGCAGAAATGACAAGTTTAGGACTTCCTGTACCACAGGGCTTTACAATTACAACAGAGGCTTGTACTCAGTACTATGAGGACGGCAGAGAGATTAACGAAGAAATTCAGGGTCAGATCAACGAGTACATAGGCAAGATGGAAGAGATCACAGGCAAGAAGTTCGGTGACTTAGAGAATCCGCTCCTCGTTTCGGTTCGTTCAGGTGCCAGAGCATCAATGCCAGGTATGATGGATACAATCCTCAACCTCGGTCTTAACGAAGAAGTTGTTGAAGTTATTGCAAAGAAGTCTAACAACCCTCGTTGGGCTTGGGACTGCTACAGAAGATTTATTCAGATGTATTCTGATGTAGTTATGGAAGTTGGTAAGAAGTACTTTGAAGAGCTTATCGACGAAATGAAGGCTAAGAAGGGCGTTACACAGGACGTTGAGCTTGACGCTGACGATCTTAAGGAGCTCGCTTCACAGTTCAAGGCAGAGTACAAGGCTAAAATCGGCGTTGACTTCCCTGACGATCCTAAGGAGCAGCTTATGGGCGCTATCAAGGCTGTATTCCGTTCATGGGATAACCCAAGAGCTAACGTATATCGTCGTGATAACGATATTCCTTATTCATGGGGTACTGCAGTAAACGTACAGTCAATGGCATTCGGTAACATGGGTGACGATTGCGGTACAGGTGTTGCATTTACAAGAGATCCTGCTACAGGTGAAAAGAAGCTCATGGGTGAGTTCCTTACAAACGCACAGGGTGAAGACGTAGTTGCAGGTGTTCGTACACCAATGCCAATCGCTCAGATGGCTGAAACATTCCCTGAGGCATTTGCTCAGTTCCAGACTGTTTGCAAAACTCTTGAGGATCACTACAGAGATATGCAGGATATGGAGTTCACTGTTGAGAACAAGAAGCTCTATATGCTCCAGACAAGAAACGGTAAGAGAACAGCTCAGGCTGCTCTTAAGATTGCTTGTGACCTCGTTGACGAGGGCATGAGAACAGAGGCAGAGGCAGTTGCTATGATCGACCCTCGTAACCTCGACACACTTCTCCACCCACAGTTTGATGCTGCTGCTCTTAAGGCTGCTACACCAATCGGCAAGGGTCTTGGTGCTTCACCGGGTGCTGCTTGCGGTAAGGTTGTATTCACAGCTGAAGATGCTGAGGCTTGGAACGCAAAGGGCGAGAAGGTTGTTCTCGTCCGTCTTGAGACTTCACCTGAGGACATCACAGGTATGAAGGCTTCACAGGGTATCCTCACAGTTCGTGGCGGTATGACATCACACGCTGCTGTTGTTGCTCGTGGTATGGGTACTTGCTGCGTATCAGGTTGCGGCGACATCAACATGGACGAAGCTAACAAGAAGTTCACACTCGCAGGCAAAGAGTTCCACGAGGGTGACTACATTTCAATCGACGGTTCAACAGGTAACATCTATGACGGTGTTATTCCAACTGTTGACGCTACTATCGCAGGCGAGTTCGGCAGAATTATGAGCTGGGCTGACAAGTACAGAAAGCTTAAGGTTAGAACAAACGCTGATACACCTGCTGATGCTAAAAAGGCTCGTGAGCTCGGTGCCGCGG
>ENA-OPJD01000155-OPJD01000155.1-human-gut-metagenome-genome-assembly--contig:-NODE-155-length-12658-cov-2.412997_pt1 | contig 12658 bp, 14 predicted proteins | sample MGYA00241413_ERZ501656 | MGnify/ENA primary metagenome ERZ501656 (study PRJEB25962, sample SAMEA2042287) | human gut metagenome | biome: human gut; feature: human-associated habitat; material: faeces... | reverse complement strand
GTAAAACGTACGAAAGGTAAATGTTGTGAAATTAGTCAAGATGTGGCAACTCTTTGCAAAACCGCATGAAGAGTTCACAGCGTGTTATGCAAAAATTCTTCATAATTATACACCGCTTAAATGTCGGTGTATGGTGGTAAAGTATGATGATGAAATTATGCTTTATCATAGTCCAAAAGAGTGCGCCTGTGCTGATGATGGCACTGAATACAACGTGAAAAACGTTACAATGATGACGGAAGATGATAACTACTTCATTATTTACGTTGAAGTGAAATAATATAATAGGTGGGGTGGGTGGGAATAACGAAAGGATGAAAATGATTTATTTTGTAAATGCTGAAACGAAAGAGCGAATTGAATATGATGATATTACAAATCGTATCTTTGGCAAAAAAGAATTGCCTGTTGATTTGAATGAAATTGCTAAACAAATTGTAGAGGTAAAATGGGTAAAATTTTATGCGATGACCGATAACATGCGGTCTGGTGTATATAAAGTCGGCGAACCGCAAGATGTAGCTTGTAATTTAATTGTCGCGTTGACAGACATAACATCTTTGCATTATGCCGCTATCAACTCAATGGCTCGCGGATATGTTTCTAAAAAATTACTGGGTGTAATCGTACCGTATAATGGGCGATATGGGATTGGTTATAAATGGTGTACAAATTGTCCAAATTCAACGCGGCATAAATTAGTATCATATCTTGTATTTTGAAAAAAATCCTTCTGACGAGCCTTGCGGGAACAAGGCGAAACGCGCTGTTAAACAGCGCGTCAAGGAAACCGAAAAAATACAACAAATGGTTTTCTAAGAAAGGAAAAAATTATGAACGAAATTATTACAACCACCACAAAGAAAAATGAGATCCTTGAAGGTATTAACACGGCAACTTCATCGATTTACTGTTCGTTTATCGCTGAAACAACGAATGATAAAGCGAAATTGTACAATGCTTTGAATGCTCCCGAGGTTAGAATCGCGGATCACATTGGAAAGGAAATTGTAATGCGAGATGTTATCATAGAACCTGTTGATATTGTCGATGAAAAAACGGGCGAAGTCCGTACAACACCGCGTGTAACACTGATTGATGTAAACGGTCATACATACACCGCAACTTCATATGGAATTTATAATTCCCTTAAGCGAATTTTCGGCTTGTACGGTTCGCCCACATGGGAAGAGGGTATACCCGTTCGCGTTCGGCAGATTACAAACGGCGCGAATCGAATATTTACTTTAGATATTGTTACAAAATAATATCCAAAACAGGGAATACAATATATCAATAAAATGGTTCACGCACTATAACCGATGATTTATAGTGCGTGAAAATTTAAAGAGGTGGTATAAGAATGACAAAACAGGATGAGCTGTTGCGGAAAGCGGTTAAAAACTTTAATGCGAAGATAAAGAGACTTGAAAAGAAGGCCCAAATATCAGCGGAATATATTCCTATTCCGCAAAAAGTATATGTTTCAAAAATAAAAAACAGCGGCGCAAACATTGAAAGTATAATTTCGGAATTGCAAGCATTTACAGCAAAGCCGAAAGTTACTGTTGATTCCGAATTAAAGAAAATGGTAAAAGCATATAACGAAAAAGCAAAAAGGTTTGAAAAACGGGGTTTTAAAGTTGATAAATTATCATATTCAAAATTGAAAGACAGCCCCGATGTTGCCGAAACAAAGAGCTTTATAAAAGAGTTTATGAAGGGTGGATATAAAACAGTAAAAACGGAAAAAGGGGTTGAATTGCCCGATGCAATATATAGGAAAGCGAAAAAACAGTTAGACATCATAAACGAACGCCGCGCAATGCAACGCGCGAAGGTGGGCGAAATTGAGCGGGGTAATTTAGCGCAAATGGGACGAATGCGTGATGTTAATTTGCTACCGAAACAGGATATTAATCAAATCAGCGTGCGTGATATGCCGTCATATTTGCGTTCGCTTGATACACAAACTCAACCGAATTACCTTGAAAGAAAAAATGTGCAATACAGAAACAATTATATTTCAATGCTAAATAATTTATTTGACAGCAACGATCCGCGATTGAGAGAAATAATAAACAAAATACATTCGATTAATATTGATGACTTCATCAACGCAAGTTTAGGTTCTGACTATTTGTTTATTTTGTTTTATCGTGATCCCGTTGAGCGTGAAAGTCAAAGGGAAATTATTTACGATAATATCATGAGGTTATAAAATGTATGTTGCCGACTTTGAAACAACAACGAATGCGGATGATTGCAGAGTGTGGGCATGGGGATTATGTGAAATAGGTAATATTTCAAACTTTATTTATGGAAATAATATTTCATCGTTTTTTGAAAAGATGAAAGAATTATCGAAACAGCAGGAAACAATATATTTTCATAACTTAAAATTTGATGGAGAGTTTATAATTTACCATTTATTAAAAAATGGCTGGTGTCATATAACGACTGAAGATAAGCGGCCGAACACGTTTCAGACGCTTATAAGCGATAAAGGAATATTTTATTCAATTACAGCATATTTTAAGATTCTAAAAAAGAAGAATCACAAAATAACTTTTTTAGATTCATTAAAGCTGTTACCGTTTAAGGTGGCGGAAATTGCAAAAGCCTTTAATTTACCAATTCAAAAAGAAGAAATTGATTATACGGTGGATCGTGAAATTGGTCACGAATTGACAATTGATGAGATACATTATTTGCGTAATGATTGCCAAATTGTGGCGCAAGCACTTGAGATATTATTTCAGCAGGGTTTAACAAAGAATACAACGGCAAGTAACGCAATGACAAATTACAAAGAAATAATAACGAAAAAATGTTTTTCAAGGTGGTTTCCCGAACCCGATTATGATGCTGATGTTCGGCAATGCTATCGTGGCGGCTTTACATATGCAAATCCACGTTTTACTCATAAAATAGTTGGTAACGGAATTGTATTAGATGTTAACTCTTTATATCCTTCCGTTATGTATTATTGCAATTTACCGTACGGTGACCCAATATATTATGAGGATGATTATGAAAAAGATAATTTATATGATTTATATGTTCAGATGATACGGTGCAATTTCAAATTAAAGAAAAATTATATTCCGACAATACAACTAAAAAACAGCACGGCATTTAATCCAACTGAATATATAATTGACAGCAACGGCGAAGACGTCACATTATGTTTAACTTCCGTTGATATGGAATTGTTTCAAACACATTATAATATTTATAACATAGAATATATTGGTGGTTGGAAATGGAAAAGTTCAAATATAATGTTCCGTTCATATATAGATAAATGGTATGCTGTAAAAGAACAAGCAACGATTGAAGGTAATAAACCATTGCGAACTATTGCAAAGTTGATGTTGAACTCTCTTTACGGAAAATTCGGCATGAATCCGAATGTGCGTTCAAAGATTCCTGTAATTGATCCGCTGAATGACAATGTACGATATTTATTCGGAGAATGGGAACAGCGCAAACCAATATATATTCCGATTGCGGCATTTATAACCGCATGGGCAAGATACAAAACAATTTCAAGCGCGCAAAAAGTATTTCACCGTTTTTTATATGCGGATACTGATTCATTGCATTTATTAGGAAATGACATTCCCGAAGAATTGGAAGTTGATGATGTAAAGCTTGGAGCATGGAAACATGAATCAAGTTTTACAAGAGCCAAATTTTTAAGAGCTAAAACATATATTGAAGAAATTGAAGGTAAACTAAATGTAACATGTGCAGGAATGCCCGCAAATTTACATTCACAAGTTACTTTCGAAAATTTTACGGAAGGCGCAAAATACGGCGGAAAATTGCGGCCTGTGCATACGGCAGGCGGAATTGTGCTTGATGAAACAGAATTTACAGTACGAAAGGGATAAAAAATATGTATTATGAAATAGGAAAAGCGTTGAGTTATAATTGTTTATTTAATTTTATCGTTGGTATGCGCGGCGTAGGTAAAACATACGCCTTTAAACGATGGGCAATACAAGATTTTTTAAAAAATAAAAATGAGTTTATATACATTCGGCGGTATAAAACGGAGGTAACAGCGCAAAGGTTAAAATCGTTTTTTGACGATATACAATTAGAGTTCCCGAATATTGCATTTAAAGTGAAAGGGAATATGTTTTATATCAATGATGAATATGCAGGGCAGGCGCAAGCATTATCAACGGGTAAGATCCTAAAATCAATTCCGTTCCCGAAGGTAAGTAAAATATGTTTTGACGAATTTATACTTGATAAAGGTGTTTATCACTATTTGCAAGATGAAGTAACAAACTTTTTAGAATTGTATTCAACAATTGCAAGATTGCGAGATGTTGTAGTTTTCTTTTTGTCGAATGCGTATACAATTTCTAATCCGTATTTTGACTATTTTAATATTGTGCCGCCGTACGGCAATAAAACTATAAAGCGCATTAATAATGAAATATTGGTAGAGGTAATAAAGAATGAAGAATATACAAATGCGGCAATGAAAACGCGGTTCGGCTCAATCATAAACGGTACGGCATACGGTAAATATAATATGGAAAACGATTTTTTGAGAGATAATAAAAATTTCGTTCAAAAGAAAACCCAAAGCGCGAAATATTATTTCACAATATTATATATGAATAATAATTACGGAATATGGGTAGATTATAAAGAAGGTTTAATTTTTGTATCCCGTGATATTGATGAAAGCTGTTTAATAAAATATGCGCTGACAAATTCGGATTTGCAACCCAATATGTTATTAGCTGTTCGAAAATCAATATGTTTGCAGACTTTACGAAATATGTATAATGTAGGTGCTGTTCGGTATGAATCCGTAAAAATAAAAAACGAGTTTTCGAACGCATTTAAATTAATACGTGCTTGACAAAAATAAACATATGTGCTACAATAATTTTGCGGGGAACATGTTCAAAATAACGTTGCGAGTTTAGAATGTAACGGGTGAAACCGACTGAACCGCTGAATAGGTCTTACAAACTAACGTTAAACAGTTCCCTTGCAATTATAGTAAAAAGGTGGTTTACAGTTATGGAACAATGGGTACAGATTATATCAACATACGGAGTATCGATTGCGGCAATGATAGCTCTTGCGGTTTACATTGTTAAAAAAGACAAAGAAAATCAAGCAGTTATCAACGAAATTATGAACGAACATAAAAGTGAGGTCAATGACCTTAGGAAAACAATTGAAAATAATACATTGATTGTGACAAAACTTTATGAGAGGTTGAGCAATGAAAAGTAGTGAAGATTTTGTAAAATATCTTTTTAAGCGTTTGCCTAAGAATAAACTATTGGCAGGTACATATTATTGCGGTGTAACCGACAGCGAGATTGGAACAGTTCCCGCACATTATTTGATGGGTACAACGGGACAAAAAGCAACGCAATGGCGGCTTGATTATGCATATACGAAATATTATCAGTCAACTTACAGTAAAAGCGAGTTTGATAGTAAAACGCAAAAATGGATAACAGACAACGCATATTTGTATGACTGCAACGGATTGATTGATGCTTTTGTTGGACAGGATAACAACGCGGCAGGTAACTATACAAATTGGTGCGGTATCAAAGACGATGAGGCACTTGAGTATATTACCGAAAAGGGCGAGCTTGCGGCGGGTGCTTGCGTTTTTAAGCGCAATTCAAGCGGCCGGATTCACCATGTTGGTTATGTAGTCGGACAAAACGCAAGCGGAGTTCCGCTTATTATTGAAGCTAAATCGTTTGTTGACGGGATCATAATGTCAACACTTAATGATGGGTGGAATGAATACGGCATTCCCAACAAAATACTTGTTTTTCCCGAAATCGAACGCACACGCTTTAGGGTGACGAGCCCGATGCAACGCGGCGAAAAATTTGAGCTGATGCAAAGGGCCCTATCTGCAAACGGTTATGATATCGGAAAAATTGATGGAAAATGGGGGGTGAAGTCACAGGCTGGATTTGATGAAATGCTGTCTGTAAACGGTAAAATGGCAAAAGTAAAAGTACAAATAAACGGTGTAACCGTGCTGAATGGAGAATACTAATATGAAACGTACTAAAGAAGAATTACTTCAATCTTTGAAGGGTTTTATTGGAGAAGACGAAAGCGAAAACGCAATAGCTTTTCTTGAGGATTTTTCGGATTCTTTCGCCGATAATTCGGAAGAATTGCTAGAAGTCACAAACAAATATAATTCACTTAAGAAACGATACAAGGAGCGTTTTTTCGGGGAAGGTGATGAAGGTGAAAAGCTTGCGGAAGATGAGGCCGAAGACGAAGAAACGGAAATTAAAATAAAAGATTTGTTTACGGAGGAATAAACATATGCCCACAAGACCTAAAAATTATGTATTGACGAATGTATCTAAAGATGTTATCAACGGAATTATAAACGAAGGTTTTTCAACAAACTATAAGAATTATATTCCGTTCACTGCAACGGATGCGGATTCGATCCGCGCAATTGGTAAAATTATCATGGATAGTCCCAATTTGCGCAATGCGTTCGCAACGGATCTGATCAACAGAATTATTCTTGTCACAGTAACAAGTAAAATGTACAATAACCCTTGGGAAAGTCTCAAAAAGGGTGTTTTGTCTTTGGGTGAGACGATTGAAGAGATTTTTGTTAATATTGCAAATGCGGAGCTTTATAATCCGAATATTTCAAGTGAAACGGTTTTTAAGAGACGCATTCCCGATATTCGCGCCGCATTTCATATTGTAAACTATCAAGTAAAGTATCCTGCTACAATTTCTAATGAGGATTTGTCAGCGGCGTTTACAAGCGAAAACGGCCTGTATTCGCTCATTGAAAAAATATACGAAAGTCTCGTGAGCGCAAGCAATTATGACGAATTTAATATTATGAAATATCTTATTGCGCTCAATATTGTAAACGGCAATATTAAGGCAATTTCAGTTCCCGCAATTTCGACAGATGCCAATGTTAAATCCGTTGTTACTCAAATTAAGGCAACTTCCAATAAAATGAAGTTTATGACGGCAGATTACAATATTGCGGGTGTAAAAACGCATTCACAGCATGTAAATCAAACTGTTATTGTAACCGCCGATTTTGATGCGGCAATGGATGTAAACGTTTTGGCGGCGGCCTTTAATATGGATAAAGCCGAGTTTTTGTCTAAAAGACTTATGGTAGATTCCTTTGGTGATATTGACATAAATCGACTTGCACAGTGTGCGCCCGAAACATGCGAAAATATTACATATGACGCAAACGGAAATGTAACAAGCGCAAAGATTAAAGGAATTACAGATTCTCAGCTTGCGGAGCTTGCGGAGATCCCCGCCGTCATTATCGATGATGATTTTATCCAGATATATGACCGACTGATTACAATGGAAGATATTAGAAATCCCGATGGATTGTATACTAATGCATTCCTTCATTGTTGGAAGATTATCAGCGTTTCGCCTTTTGCGCCTGCCGCGACTTTCAGCGACAGCGTGGCTGCGGTTAACACTGTCACCATTTCGCCCGCAAGTGCAACAGTTGTTCCGAACAGCGAAATACAGTTTAACGCAAAAGTTAGCGGAACGGGATTCTTTAATAAATCTGTTACATGGACACTTAATGGTGCGAACTCAAGTAAGACATATGTTGACGTTCGCGGAACAGTATTTATCGGTGTAGACGAAACCGCAACAACGATAACGCTTAATGCAGATTCAAATGAAAATCCTTCAAAGGGAGCAACCGCAACAATTACTGTTTACAAAGGTAAATAAAACTTTGCAACCGACATTTATGACGGTTGCAAAATTATCGTAATAATTACAAAGGGGGAAGGCGGGCAATAGTAAACTATTGCCCGCCGTGAAACAATGTTAGCACCAAGCCCAAATTCAAAGATACAATTGTTTAATAACATAAACATTGATATTAATTATGAACATACTCTTTATTTTGCGAGTGTATCCGCTCAAAACTCATTTTTTGCGCAATGGGTTGTATACAGCGCGGATAAAGCAATATATGTTCGCGAAAACGGAAGAATCCGTTTGCCGTTTACAGCCGATACATTGGTTGGTTGTAATTATTTACGCTATCAAAATACAGGGTATCTAAGCCGTTGGTTTTATGCGTTTATAAAGAACATATTTTATATAAATGATAACACATGCGAAATAGAATTTGAAATAGATGTTATCCAGTCCTTTAAACTGTATTGTGAAATTCCTGCCTGTTGGATCGAGCGAAATCATGTTTATGAGGATTGGGTAGGCTCAAACCGTGTAGAAGAAAATATATCAATCGGCGAATACGTTGTTGACAGCGAAAGTAAAGCACCATTCGGTAATAATTGGAGCGTTATAATGTATTCATCTTTCAACCCCGCAAATTATGAGGTTGCGGGCGGCGAGTTGGTAAAGGGTATGTATAGCGCGCTCGAAAGAACGGAAATCGGCAAAATAAGTATTGCAAATGGAACGGGTGTATGGGTAGTTGATGCAAGAGACAAAATAAAGGATATTGTAACAAATCACGCTGACAAAGTGGAAGGCGTAATATCAATTGTGTTGACGCCAACAGAATTTGAAGGTGGGTTACAAGATCTTCTATGGACGATAAAAAGAGATCCAAAATTTTTGGGGGTGAATGTAAATAACAATAAGCTTTTCACAGCGCCGTTTTATTGTCTTTATGTTTCAACGGGATCGGAAGGTAAAATGTATGATTTTGACGATAGCACCACAGGCGATGGGCTGGGCAGTATTACATTTAATATTGAAAGTGATTTAGCACCAACACAAAGTGTTAGTGCAATTCCGATAAGTTATAAAGGAAGTTCAAAAAATTTCAGCGAAATGTGTATTATGACAGGTTTCCCTCAATGTGCATGGGTAAGTGATTCATTTAAAACATATCTTGCGCAAAATTCCGCTAATTTACTTTTATCAAGTGCCTTAGCACTCGGTCAAATTGCGGGTGGTATTGCAATTGCGGGCGGATCCGGCGGAGCGGCGCTACCGATTGGCGGAGGTATGATAGTAAGCGGCGCAACGTCAGTTGGACATATTTTAGCAGATGTCGATAAAGCAAGCCGAATCCCTCCGAAAGTGAGTGGCAATATTACGGGTACCGCATTATATTCAATGGGTAGTAAAACATTTCGCGGTTATATATTGCGCCCCCGTGATGAATATGTAAAAATTATCGATGATTATTTTACGCATTACGGTTATGCGATCCATAAAGTTGAAACACCTGCAATACATAATAGGGAAAATTTTACTTTTATACAAACTAAAGGTTGCGTTGTTCGGGCCAGTGCAAACAACGAGTATGACGCTTGCAATGCCGCCGCAAGAGCGAAAATTGGGGAGATATTTGATAAAGGAATTACGTTTTGGGTTGATAATGCGAATGTAGGAAATTATAAAGTTCGTAATAAACCGTTAGAATGATGGAGGTTTAAAGTGATACGAAATAGCATGAGTATAACACAACGTTTCCGAAAAGAAGCTGAACGAGAAAATATTGAATCATATACTTTTTGGTTCAACCGCATTACGGAAATTGCAATGGCGGGTATTAAATATGAGAATTTGCCGCCAGAAATTGATGCAAGATTTATTGAATTAATATTGTGTTTTGACGGAAAAGCACTGTTTTATTACGATGAAGAGCTTGAACAATATGTTGTTTTACAGTTTTACAGTTCATCAACATTTGATATTTACAGAGAACCTTTTAAGCGAGTAGCATTTTCACCGGCTGTAAATTATCGTAATAAGAACCTAACCAATGAAAATTCGGTTATAATATGGAATAACTCAACACGAACCAATGAAATTTTGGCCTTGCGTTCATATGCAAAACGAATATCGGAATGTGAACGAATTATCGATGTTAATGTAAAAGGACAAAAAACACCGAAAATTATATTGACGGAAGACAGTCAACGGCTCACAATGGAAAATCTTTTTCGACAGTATGACGGCAATATTCCCTTTATATTCGGCACAAAAGGATTAAGCACTTTATCGGAAATAAATGTGCTTGATGTTACAACCCCATATATCGCCGATAAATTACAGATACTAAAACGACAAATAATCAGTGAAGCCTTAACGTATTTTGGAATAGATAATGCCAACACTGATAAAAAGGAAAGATTAGTTTCCGATGAAGTTACAGCGAATTTCGGGGGTGTTGAGATTGCCCGCTTAACGCGATTGAAGGCCCGCGAAGATGCATTTGCAAAAATTAATAAAATGTTTAACTTAAATATTAAAGTTAAGTTTGCCGAAATAGACCGAAAGAATGAAGAGGTTATAAAAAATGAGTAATTATACGTCACAATTAAGATATATTTGCGAAGTACAAAGCGGATTCACGCCCGCCGAATTAAACGAAAAAACAATAGATGAAATTATAACAGCGGCGCAACCGAAAATATTTAATTTTAGGTTTCCGATATATGATGAAGCCTACCGCAATGTTTTAGAACATGAAATACTTTTTCATTTTTACATGCGGGAAATCGGGGCTGAAACATACGGCCTGTTTAATTATTACCTTGCACGGAAACTCCGTGAAATTATGCCTTACTATAATCAACTTTATAAAAGTGCGACACTTGAGTTTAACCCGCTGAACGATGTTGATTATACGGAAGAACATCACGGATCGCAAGGTGGTGAAAAAAATACTGTAAATACAGGTAATTCATCTTCAACTATGAATGCGGAAAGCAGTCAAAATACAGTAGCCGACAATAATATAAGCCGAAATAACACTGAAAATCAAAATATAACTGACAATGGAAAAACAACGACCACAGCAACAGCAACAGCGTCAACAACTGAAAATGTAAGCCGAAATACAAACGCTGAATCAAATATCAGCGGTATTGATACGGATGCATACAGCGACACACCGCAAACAAGCGTGAGCGGCGTTAACGGTATAAACGATAATTATTATTTAACAAATTATCGTAAAAAGTCAAATAATACCGCGAATAATAGCGAAACAAGGGAAAACGGAACAAATACCGCTGAAACAAGCAGTAATAATACAAGCAATGGAACAAATGAAAATAAGCGCAATTCAAGTACAACGCAAGATTTAAGTGAAGAAAATCACGGCGAAACGTACGGAAACGCATCCAGCCGAACGGAAAACACAGGCCGAACGACAGATAACGGAACAGAAAACTTCAATAATACTGATGAATATATAAATCATGTTATTGGAAAACGAAATAGCGCAACATTCAGCGCAATGTTACTTGAGTTCCGAGAAACAATTATAAATATTAATAAAATGATATTCAATGAACTTGAAGAGTGTTTCATGAATATATATTAATCGGAGGATTATATAATGAGTACTATAAAAAATAAAGAATTGGAAAAGGTTAAAATCCCGCTTAATTCGGTTTATACTCCTGTCATTCCTTGCGTGCTTGACGGTAATTTATCGTTTTTGGAAATGGTATGGAAACTATTATATCACATAAATATTATCGTTGACAGCGTAAACGCGAATCACGGTGATATTGAGGATCTTGCCCAGGCTATAAATGAGCTTGATGCGGATAAATTGAGTGTGATGTGGGTTGAAATTGATGTTACAGCAAGACCGATAAAAGCAAATAAAACTTTTGGTGAAATTGCGGAGGGAATGCGAAAGGGAATTGTGTTTGTCACAATAAAAAACGATGATGAAATACTTATTTTCATTCCAATATATTCATCAAATATTAGTATCAATTTTTTGAGGATTGATGGTAAAAACGAATTGATTATAAGCATAAGGCCAGATGAAAGTGTTACTTTATTCCAATATAGTTTTGCTACAGAGGATCATCCTACAACGTTTCAAGAACAAGTAACATTCAATAATATTGCTGATTTTAATAAATTCACACAGTTTCATGAAACAACGAGATTTTATAAATTAATTACCGCCGACAGCGGAATTACCGTTCCGACAGCAACAGCGGCAAGCGGGCGCGAGCTTGCGGCAAACTTAGAATATGTAGGAAATGCTTGTTCCGAAACGTTGACGGCGGCGAAAACATATGCAGATACACAAGATACTGCAATGCTGACAGCGGCGAAAGAATATACTGATAAGCAAGATGCGGCGGTTCAAAAAGCGGCTACAATATATACTAATACTAAATGCGGTGAAACACTTGCGGCGGCGAAAACATATGCAGATACACAGGACGAAGCAACGCTTACAAGCGCAAAGACATATACTGATAGTAAATTTGCTCCCGTTGCAATTGTAAAAAAAGCCGATGGAACGCTTACAGCCGATAGCACATTTTCTACAATTTACCTTAATATAACAAGGGGTGTTGTTGTTGATGTCAAGTTTAGTTCAGAAAATAATCGTACTTCGATATATATTATGCGAAATACGATAATCACGCCAACAAAACTAACTTTTATCGGATATGATGAAACAGCAACAATTCATACTTGCACGATTGACAGCGATAATAATATTACATACACATAATATATTTTAGTAAATTGGCAAAAATGGTTGCAAGATAAAATGAAGTGTGCTATAATAACATTGTGCAAAGGGAAAAGTCTTTTCTTACCTCCTTAGTTTTAAGATCGCAACGGCCGTATCTGTTATAGG
>ENA-OPJD01000150-OPJD01000150.1-human-gut-metagenome-genome-assembly--contig:-NODE-150-length-12773-cov-1.800519_pt1 | contig 12773 bp, 14 predicted proteins | sample MGYA00241413_ERZ501656 | MGnify/ENA primary metagenome ERZ501656 (study PRJEB25962, sample SAMEA2042287) | human gut metagenome | biome: human gut; feature: human-associated habitat; material: faeces... | reverse complement strand
CCTATCGGTGCACAGTCTATAATTATGTAGTTAAAGTGCTCCTTGCCGAAATTAAGAAGCTCCTGAAAGTATTTTTTCTCGAGAATCTCTGTCGGATTCGGCACAGACGGCCCTGCAAATATCATAAAAAGGCCCGGTATTTCCGTGCCATACATCACTTCCTCAAGACGTCTCTGACCGGAAAGATAGTGCGACAATCCGCATATCTCCCCTCCACTTGCCGCTGTGGCACGCAGACGCCCTGCAAGGACTGATTTACGCATATCAGTATCTATGAAAAGCACTCTATTTCCTGACTCTGTAAGCGACCGCGCCAGATCAAGCGCCACGGTGCTTTTGCCTTCATTTGGTACAGAGCTTGTCACAAGAAGCGTGCGTATATCATCCCCGCAAAACTGTATATTTGTCTTCAAGGCTCGAAGCGATTCCTTCATCGTATAGCTTTGTTCTTTTAGCTTGCCAAATTTTACTAATTCCATCTGCCCATCTCCTGATACAGGCTTCCTTATGCTGAAGCCGATTTCTTTTTTCTTTTCTTTCTGCGGCTGTCTCTGCTATGCTTTCTACCCTTTCCATGCTCTCCGTCATCCTCTGCTTCATCGAGCGGAAGTGTACCAAGCACGTTCATGCCGAGCTTCTTCTCCACATCCTCTGTATCTATGATTGTATCATTGAACAGATAAGAAACCACTATAACCGCAATCGACAGAAATGCTCCCGCAAAGGCTCCTATCACTGTGTTTTTGCCGATATTAGGGCTTACCGCGCCTCCATCATCATATCCGCTCTGGATGATGGTCGGCGGATCCTGCTTCATCTTCTCCGCTATATATGCCGATGCAACCTTTGCTATCTCATCTGCTATGGTCTTTGCCATCTGCGGATCTGGATCCGTTACTGTGATATTGAGTACTCGCGAGTTGGACGGATTATCAAGCGTCACCCTGCCGCCAAGTGTCTTGTAGCTCTCATTCAGATTGAGATTCTCTATGACCTGATCCAGCACCGGCCGGCCCTTTACTACAACTATGTAATCATTTGTCAGGCTGGTGCCTGTCTGGATATCCGCAAGGCTCGTGATGGATGTGCTCTTTGAAAGTACATAGAGCTCAGATGTAGATTCATACATAGGTGTAATCATAAATCTGCTTATCGCAAATGCCACTGCACCTGTCGCTATCGTAACAAGAATTATCCACTGCCAATATGAAATTATCTCAAGAAACAGATCCTTTAAGTCTATCTCTATCTCGTTGTCAAAATCCTGTTCTCTCTCCATTATTTATCCCCGCATTTACACTGATTATCTTCCGTTTATTATATTTTCCGGTGTGGTCTGCATGATTTCCTGCGCGTAGTCATCACCGAACTTCTTTGCCACGTACTCATAGCATTTTTTCATGTTGCAGACGCGCTCCTTTGTGCCATGGCTGTCGCTTGCTATTACATCAACAAGTCCTGCCTTCAAAAGCTTCTTTGTATATCTCTTGAAGTGTCTGCCATCTATGCCGAGCACTGAGTCTGCATTGACCTGTATGAGCGCTCCCAGCTCCTGCAAATCCTCTATACGGCTTATATCACTGAGACACTCATATCTCTCCACATGTGCTATCACCGGTATATATCCTGCAAATATAGCTTCGCGCGTCATCTTGTATACAAACGAGTATTCGCTGGAATGTGAATACTCCGTGAGTATATACTGTGTATCTGCCAGTGTATGACACCGCCCACCATAAAAGGCATCTATCATATCGGTTGCCACATGATACTCTGTACCGAGCTTTAATTCTATTCCAAGCTTATTTGCATATGGCATCAGCTTTTTATAGTGTCGCTCTATCTTTTCAAGCGGATGCTTAAACATTCCATGACGCAGGTGCGGTGTGAGGATTATGCCTGTGATGCCCTGCTTTTTGGCTATCTTGAGCATCTCTACCGATTCCTCGAGCGACTTTGAGCCGTCGTCCACTCCGTATAATAAATGGCAATGTATATCTATCAAAATTCATGGGCCTCCGTTTTGTTTTCCTGATTTATCATTATACTATATACAGATTTTTCGTGCAATTCTTTAGATATTAAATTTTTCTTCTTTTTTGTGGGGGAGTACGTGTGCGCTGCATGGGTGCCCGACGCTTACGCCACTTACGTTGTGACAATAATTTACAATTTGAGATATCATAAATATTCGAGGTTCAAATATCTATGATATTTGAACCTCGGGGATTATTCTATATAATGATATGAGTGTCAAAAGGTATTTTGCCACTCATTTATGATTAATCAGATTACTACATGCAAGCATGCATCGATGATACCTTTTGACCCTTTAATCATATTATCCGATTTGTCTGACAAGATTTATCATTTCGATTGCACCGAGTGCACAGTCATATCCTTTATTTCCGGCTTTTGTTCCGGCTCTTTCTATTGCCTGCTCGATGTTTTCGGTGGTGACTACTCCAAACATTACCGGGATTTCTGACTCGAGTGATACTGATGCGATTCCCTTTGATACCTCGTTGCACACATAATCATAGTGGCTTGTTGCACCTCTGATTACTGCTCCGAGGCAGATGATTGCATCGTATTTTCCACTTTTTGCCATCTTCTTTGCGATGAGTGGTATCTCGAATGCTCCCGGTACCCATGCTACGTCTATGTTTTCCTCCGGCACGTCGTGTCTTACGAGTCCGTCCTTTGCTCCTCCTAAGAGCTTTGATGTGATAAATTCATTGAATCTTGCTACTACGATTCCTACCTTAATTCCATCCTGTGTCATTTTTCCTTCGATTACGTTCATTTTTCGTTCTCCTTATGTTTTTTATTTTTACTCAGATGAGTTTATCTGCAATTATTAACTATTTAGAATTTGTTACTATTCAGAATCCCCGCACACATTGCAAAAACGCTCGATGCGGTGTACTAATATGAGAGTATATGTCCCATGCGGTTCTGCTTTGTTTTCAGATAAAACAGGTCATGCGCTGTGGCGCTCATCTGGATTGGCACTCGCTCGCTGATTTCCATGCCAAACTCTGAGAGCTGGTATACCTTGTCAGGGTTATTTGTGAGAAGGCGCAGACTGTGTACGCCAAGCTCTCTTAATATCTGGGCTCCGATATAGTACTCGCGCTCATCTCCGGCAAAGCCGAGTGCCAGATTTGCTTCAAGTGTGTCCATTCCCTGCTCCTGAAGCTCATATGCCTTCAGCTTATTTATCAGGCCGATTCCTCTGCCCTCCTGACGCATGTAGAGCAGTATTCCTCTGCCCTCCTCGTCTATCTGTCTCATGGCCGCTTCAAGCTGCTGGCCACAGTCGCAGCGCTGTGAGCCGAATACATCTCCTGTGAGACACTCTGAATGTACTCGGCAGAGCACATCACTTCCATCTGCAATTTCGCCCTTTACAAGTGCAACATGATGCTCTCCGTTTAATCTGTTGACGAAGCCATATGCCTTGAAGTCGCCGTATTTGGTTGGCAGCTTTACCTCTGTGACACGGTCAACGAGCTTTTCATGTATCTTTCTGTATTCCTGAAGTGCCGCTATTGTGATGAACTTGATGTTCCATTTTTTTGCAAGCTCCATGAGCTCTGTTGTGCGCATCATGGTACCGTCCTCACGCATTATCTCACAGCACAGTCCACATTCCTTTAGTCCTGCAAGCCTGCATAAATCGACTGTTGCCTCTGTGTGTCCGTTTCTCTCCAGTACGCCGTTTTTCTTTGCAAGAAGCGGAAACATGTGGCCCGGACGTCTGAAATCCTCAGGCTTTGCGTCATCAGAGACACATTTCATTGCTGTGATTGAGCGCTCTGCTGCGGAAATGCCTGTGGTTGTTGAGACATGGTCTATTGAGACTGTAAATGCTGTCTCATGATTGTCTGTATTTTCCTGCACCATCTGCGGAAAACGAAGCTTCTTTACATATTCCTGCGACATCGGCATGCATATCAGACCCTTGCCGTGCATCGCCATAAAGTTGATGTTTTCTGTTGTTGCAAATTCTGCCGCACAGATGAAATCGCCCTCATTCTCTCTGTCCTCATCATCTGTGACAAGTATTATTTTTCCTGCACGAAGCTCATCAAGTGCTTCTTCTACTGTGTTGAATTTCATATTTTATGTCCTCGTCTTTCTATTGTGATTTTATAGCTATTGAGTTACATGATTTTTAACCCTTCATCCCCACGCACCTTTGCAAACCCGCACGATACCCGTACTTTTATGTTAAAAGCCATATTTTGCCAGGAAATCTCTTGTTATTCCAACCGGTTGTTTTTTATTTTCGCCGGATTTATGTGGTGCATTTTCCTTAATTGTCTGTGCTTCTGTAATTCCTTCCGGCTGCCCTTTACACAACAGCTTCTCAACATATTTTCCTATGATATCTGTTTCCAGATTTACGACAGCTCCCACTTTTCTGTCCTTTAGAACAGTCTGGCTTACCGTGTGCGGTATCGCTGATATCGAGAAATTATCCTCTGCCACCTTTGCGACTGTGAGGCTTATTCCATCGATTGTGACGGAGCCCTTCTCGACTATATAGCGCATGAGCTGTGGTGCGGCCTGTATTGTATACCAGATGGCATTGTCATCCTTTTTAACCTCCACAATCCTGCCTGTTCCGTCAACATGTCCCGACACGATGTGCCCGCCGAATCTGCCATCTGCTGCCATCGCACGCTCCAAATTGACATGTGCTCCTCTCAGCGCATTTGCAAGCGATGAACGGTTTAGCGTCTCGTGCATGACATCCGCTGTAAACGCATGTGGCATGAGCCTTGTGACCGTGAGGCAGATACCGTTTACCGCTATGCTGTCTCCGACCTTTGTTCCAGCTAGCACTTTTTCAGCTCTGATTGTAAGTACTGCTGAGTTTGCTCCACGTGAAATTGTATCTATTGTTCCAACTTCTTCAACTATTCCTGTGAACATTGTGTATCGCCTTTCTTTTTCTATATTTTCCTCACACTCATTTGCATAATTTACATGGTAAATTGTTTACAATTGTTTCCGTTCTCACCAAGGCGAAACAGTAGCAATTACATCAATTACACAACATCACACTCAATAAGGAAATCATCACCAAGCTTTGTCACCTTACTGTTTCCAAGCATCACGGCATGTGCCGGTGAGTCGGTTCCCATTCCCTCTATCGGTGTTTTTGCATCCGCCCCTCCGAAAAGCTTTGGTGCAATGTAAGCGTATACCTTATTCACAATCCCGCTCTTAAGGGCTGACCAGTTGAGTGTTCCGCCTCCCTCAAGCAAAATGCTGTCTATGCTTCTTTCGCCGAGCTTTTGCATGAGGTCATTTAAATCAATATGACCGTTTTTTTCAACTACATACAGAATTTCTATTCCGTTTTCTTCAAGCCGTGTTATTTTTCTGTTTTTTTGATAATTATTGTTTTCTTCTATACTATCTTTTTCAGTATCAGGTAAGGCTTCTGACTGTGCGGTTTCACGATATCGCTCACTGACTGCAACTATCGTCGGCACTTTCTTTGCAGTCTTTACTATCTGCGATTCCAGTGGAAGCTTAAGGTGCGTATCGCATATTATGCGGATTGGATTTACTCCGCCCTCGATTCTGCATGTAAGCAGCGGATCGTCTGCAAGCACTGTTCCTATTCCTGCCATTATGGCTTTATATCTGTGGCGCAGGTTTTGCACATGTTCTCTCGCTTTTTCTCCTGTTATCCACTTTGATAGTCCTGAATATGTGGCTATCTTTCCATCCATCGTCATGGCATATTTCATAGCGACATATGGACGTCTGGTCTGTATAAAGTAAAAGAATACATCGTTCAGCCTGTCGCACTCGTCTTTAAGCACCTGCGTGATAACCTCTATCCCATGCTCTTTAAGGATTTTGATACCGCCCCCTGCGACAAGTGGATTCGGATCATCCGAGCCCACATATACTCTTTTTATCCCAGCTTCTATCACTGCCTCCACACATGGTGGCTGCTTGCCATGATGACAGCAGGGCTCGAGAGTCACATACATTTCCGCTCCCTGTGGCGATTCCTTGCAATGCTTTAACGCATTTCTTTCCGCGTGCAGCTCTCCGTATCTCTCATGCCAGCCCTCTCCGATTATTCTGCCGTCCTTTACAATCACAGCTCCGACCATCGGGTTTGGCGAGGTATATCCCATGCCGCGTTTTGCAAGCTCAATCGCCCTTCTCATATATTGTTCATCAGTCATTTGAGTTCCTTTCTGCATATTCTTTATATGCCCACTAAAAAAGCCCCAAACTATTAATGTTCAGGGCCTAGTAATTTCAAATATCATGATTTCAAATATCATAATCTCAAAAAAATATGCACTAGCTGCATTTCATGATATGAGTGTCAAAAGGTATTTTGAGATAAAAAAATCTGGAATGTATCAAAACACTCCAGAGTAGATATTTGTTATAACTATGATATGTGCTGTATCTATATCTGAAACTGAATCTGAAACCCAGCTATCTATACTCTGCATATATCATATTCACATCTTCTTTCATCCAGACTTTACTGTCGGCCTCGGAATCTCACCGAATCATGCCTTGCGGCTCGTGGGCTATACCACCGGTAGGGAATTGCACCCTGCCCTGAAGAATAATTATTTAATTAGCTTACGCTAACCATAGTAAACCTTTGTGGCTTGTATGTCAAGATTATTTTCATTTTTGATAAAATTTATGCTATAATCATACATCGATTAAAAAATCTTAAAATTTTTTGTAACAAAACAATCCTTTCTACGTCTAACCTATGAACAAAGGAGGTGACAGTTCTGGATTATGAGAAATTGTACAATTCCTATTACTTGCAAGTATACTCATATGTAATGACAATTGTAAAAAATCAACATCAGGCTGAGGAAATTACCCAGAATACTTTTTATAAGGCCATGACCGCAAAGAAGGCATATGCCGGCAAATCAAGCGAACAGACCTGGCTTTGCAGCATAGCAAGAAATCTGGCAATGGACGAATGCCGAAAAAGCACAAAATTTACAGAGCTTGACGAAGAGCAGCTCGAACAACCCGATAATATGGTAAAAAGCCTAGAAAATAAAGATACCGCTCTTCAGATTCATCTTATACTGCACGAGCTTGATGAGCCCTACAAGGAGGTCTTTCAGCTTAGAATATTTGGTGAATTGCCATTCTCCCAAATAGGCATGATATTTGGAAAAACAGAGAACTGGGCACGGGTAACTTACCATAGAGCCAGACTGAAAATCAAAGAAAGGATGGATAGAAATGAATAATCCAATTACACAATCAACCAATGAAACCTGCAATATAGTTCAAGATTTACTCCCACTATACTATGACGATGTATGCAGTCCCTCAAGCAAAAGGCTTGTTGAAAAACACCTTAAGACTTGTGAAAAATGTCAAAATACATACAATGAGCTAAAAAACGATTCTATTGATTCAATGATAAAAAAAGAGGCCGACAGTGTATTAAAACAGCATGAGAAAAAGGAAAAATCTGCTGCCTACAAGACCGGAGTCATAATAGCCGGACTACTGCTTATCCCAATACTCATCACTTTCATAGTGTGCCTGTCAAATGGCGATGGTTTAAATACCTTTGCGGTGGTAACAGCATCTATGCTTCTTGTAGCTGCAATGACAGTTGTTCCACTTATGGCACAGCAGAAAAAACTTACCAAATGCATAATCTGCGGTGTTTTTGCTCTGCTTTTGATATTCTTTTTTGTTGACAGAATGTATAGTTCAAATGAATTTATGCTTTGGTCTATTCCAACTATATTTGGATTATCAATTGTTCTTTTTCCGTTTGTCATCAGAGGAATTGAGCTTCCACCTGCTTTGTCAGACAAAAAAGCTCTTATCACTATGCTGTGGGATACCCTATGGCTTTTCCTCACAATCATTGAGGTGTGTGGTCATACAAACGATGTTGCCGGAATGAAGGCCGGCTGTATTATAGCATTTGTCTTTGTACTTGCAGCCTGGCTCATATTCTTTGATGCACGATATTTAAACGCAAACGGATTTATAAAATCCGCAATTATAGTTTTGATAGCTTCGGTTTGGACAGCTTTTGCCGATGACATATGCGAGTTTTTAATTTTTGGCACCAGACAAATCACTATAAAGTCCGTGAATTTTTCTGACTGGACTTCCAATATCTGCGTGAATGCCAATGTTTACGCTATTGTGCTGGTGTCCGGCATTATTATCGCCTCTATACTTTTTGTAACAGGCGGTATCAGAGCATTTGCTAATAAAAAATAAATTAGTTTTCTCTTTGAAATATTATTACAAAACCCCTCCCACAGACTTCTATCTGTGGGAGGGGGGGTGAGGTCGGTTGTATATCACGTGTATAGAGTGATTGTCGGACGATTTCAATCAACACCAATTTGAAAGAAATATCTTCGTAATATCCTGATACCGATTCACCACCCGGTAAATCTCCACATATTCTTCCCCGATCTTATACAGCACAACATAATTTCCACAAATCACATATTTATAATCCGTGCGAAAGCTGACCCTCTTAGCAAGATCAGCTCCCATATAGGGAAATTGCTGTATATTCTCAATTCGAGCATATATCTCCTGAATGGTCTTTACTGCCATTTCTTCGTTATCTTCTGCAATATACTCTTTAATGTTTTTCAAGTCCTCTGCTACAATAGGGTTAATCCGCAATTTCATCATAGACTATACCCCGACAGATTTCTTCAGTTCATCCAAACTCATCCAAGCACTTTCATCCTTAACTGCTTCTTCTGCTTCCTGCAGCTTCATAAACAGCTTTTTCTCTGCCTTCTCACGCTCATAGTCCTCAATATCCATAACCACAAACTTGCCTCTGCCATTTTTCGTCAAAAACACGGGTTCTCCAACCTGGCAATTTTTCAACACTTCATTATAATTTCTTAAATCTGATACAGGTAATATATTCGGCATAAAATCAACTTCCTTTCCTTGATATAGCTTCTTCATTTATATATATTATACGCAAGAGAGCTGTAAAATTCAACGTGGAATTTTACAGCTCTCAATTATGAATATTATTCTATTCTACTTCATCACTTAAATTAATATTATTTCACCATTTTTTTGATTAAAACGATACCCAACTCCCCAGACCGTCTGTATGTAAATTGGCTTGCTGGGATTATCCTCTATCTTTTCCCGTATGTTACGGATATGGCTCATGACAATGTTGTAATCACCGAAATATGGTTCTTTCCAAACACTATTATATATCTGCTCTTTACTAAACACTCTGCCCGGATTTCTTGCTAATAAATGCAAAATTTCAAATTCAGTAAAGGTCAAATCTATTTCCTGTTTCTGCTTTCTTACCAAACGTTTTGCAACATCTATTTCCAATCCATCGAATCTTAATTCTGTTCTTGCATTTTCTACCACCTGAAATGCCTTCGTTCCTGTACTGACATAAGAAACTATATGGTTTAGTATTTCTTCCTCGCTGTCTTCAAATGTCAGTATTAACATTTTCCCATATATGTACCTCACACTAACATTTTTCAAATAACGTTTAACTTCTGAACCTTGAATTTTCAAGCGACTCAGAAAATAGCCTATCTTACAAAACCTTTTTTTCGTGCATAATCTCCAATTATAAAAGCAACTGATACTATCAACAGGATAAATACGGATAATATATCCCAAACATCAATCACAGGTTCTCCAATTAATTTTGATAATGTAATATTTATCAAAAGTGTGAACGGAATTGCAAACAAAAATGTAATTCCTGTTGCCAACAGTTTTCGTTCCTTGAGTCGATAATACAGAATATAAATTATCCACAAAAAAACTAGTGTATAAATGGACATAATCGCACCAATGTTGAATACTTCATTGACTTTTATCAAAATACTTAATATGTACATAAATGGTAAAATGAGAATACTAATGGCAACCATCGCTACCAAAACACCTTTTTTCCCTAACAATATAACAGGAAAAGATGCTATCCATGTAATCAAAATAGAACTAAGTGTAATAAGTGACCATGTAAGGGTGCCCGAAATAGCAACATCACATATACAACATACTAGAATACCAATAACCATGGTAATTGTATATATTATTGATATTATAGTATTCTTGTTCATATTATTCTCATCTTTTCGTTTTAATTCAATGAGATTTTCTCTGACTTTTTCTTCGTAATTATTCATTTCTATCCTCTCCCCACTTAATAGTTCATTGACCGTAACATCTAAGATATTGCAAAGTTCCAACATGATAGATGAATCGGGCATACATTTTCCTGTCTCCCATTTGGAAACAGCTCTGTCAGTGATGTTTAACTTTTCTGCTAATTGTGCTTGTGTCAGACCTTTTTCTTTTCTGCAACTAGCAATAAACTTTCCTGTATCAATTTGATTCATTACAATATGCCTCCTTTCACGCTACACTTTACAATTTTTATCAGTTTTTGTACACAAACTGTAAGTGGAATTATCAAACTCAACCATAGGTTGGGAGAGGTATTATATTTGATAAATGCCGTTTTCTTCAACAACACCATTTTACCACACGCGCACACACAATTCCATTAAAACCGTTTACTTCGCTTTAACCGATACTTCCCATACCACACATTCTGTGCTGAAAGCTCTACTTAACCATTATGTATCAACGGCTGCTTCTTCAGCATCGCCTTCTGCGTCCTCCAAACCTCGTCCATAATCGCCTTCACTTCTGCCATATCCTCTTCATAAACATTCCCGGTACTGTTAATTCTCCTGCAGAAGTGAACAAGATATAAAACAATAAATCGAGGCTGATTGCTAGATACACTTATGATGTTTCTTATGATTAACATTACACTCATATTCAGCTTGAATCATCTTGAAAAACACCGGATGAAATGCTTCAAAAAATCATTCAAAATCAGTAAAAACGAGTGTATACCACCTGTATATCACTCGTGTACCACGTGTACATAACGCCCTCAAAATAACGTAAATTATCTTCTATTTATGAATATTCTGACAATTCGCATGTCTTATCAGTACATAAAGAAAAGCCCCAGAAATTCAACATTTCCAGGACTTCTCAATATCTTATATTATCTTAGAAATTCTTAATTAGCAAACACCCTGTGCAAGCATTGCATCAACTACTTTCTCAAAGCCTGCGATATTTGCACCTGCAACATAGTCAGTCTTTCCACCAACTGTTGCATTGTATCTCTTAGCAGCATCACTGATGTTAGCGTAGATTGTCTCCATGATGCCCTTGAGCTTTCCGTCAACCTCTTCGAATGTCCATGAAAGTCTCTCAGAGTTCTGGCTCATCTCAAGTGCTGATGTAGCAACACCACCTGCATTGGCAGCTTTACCACCTACGAAGAGTACTCCGTTCTCCTGAAGATATTTTGTAGCCTCAAGAGTTGTAGGCATGTTAGCACCCTCTGTTACAGATGTAACACCGTTAGCAACGAGCATCTTGGCATCCTCAATGTCTAACTCATTCTGAGTCGCACATGGAAGAGCAAGATCTACCTTGTACTGCCATACACCGTGCTCACCGTTCTGCTTTGCATGATACTCAGCAGTTGACTTAGCAGCTGCATACTCAGTAAGACGGGCACGCTTAACTTCCTTAACTTCCTTAAGAAGAGCAACATCAATTCCGTTTGGATCATAAATCCATCCGGTAGAATCAGAACATGTTACAACCTTAACACCTAACTCCTGTGCCTTCTCGATTGCGTAGATAGCAACGTTACCAGATCCGGAAACTGCTGCTGTCTTTCCCTCAAGGCTCATACCATGATCTTTCCATAATGCGTTAGTAAGATATAACAGACCATATCCGGTAGCCTGTGTACGTGCAAGGGATCCACCATAGGTAAGACCCTTACCAGTCAGCACACCTTCGTATGATCCACGAATTCTCTTATACTGTCCAAATAAGAAGCCGATCTCTCTTGCGCCTGTTCCGATATCTCCGGCAGGAACATCAACGTCTGCTCCGATATATTTGCAAAGTTCTGTCATGAAGCTCTGGCAGAATGCCATGATCTCTCTGTCAGATTTACCCTTAGGATCGAAATCAGAACCACCTTTACCACCACCGATTGGAAGTGTTGTAAGAGAATTCTTAAATACCTGCTCGAAACCTAAGAACTTGATAATACCCAGGTTTACAGAAGGATGAAGTCTTAAACCTCCCTTGTATGGTCCAATGGAATTATTGAACTGTACACGGAAACCTCTGTTTACCTGAACCTGTCCGTTGTCATCTACCCAAGGAACACGGAACATGATCTGACGATCAGGCTCTGTGATTCTCTCAAGAATCGCATTCTTTCTGTATAATTCCTCATTTGCATCGATCACAGGTCTTAAAGAATCAAGAACCTCTGTTACTGCCTGTAAGAACTCAGGCTGATCTGCGTTTTTCTTCTTTACTACTTCGAGTACTTCATCAACATAGCTCATTTTTATATCTCCTTTACAAAATTATTTTTCACATCAACAAGTTTATTTTATATAAATCTATTGCTATAATCAAGTAATTTTTGAAAGTTTTATATAAAAAAAATTCATTTTATTTATTATCTTCATTTATATTATCCCAGTTTTGGTACTGATTCTCCTCATCATCGGAATATACCACCTTGAAATAATCCGAGAGTTTTGCAAGTGAAGTTATAAGAACTTTCATTTCGTCATCCGAAAGATCGTCCTTTATATGCTCTATCATATGACGGTGAAACTGCTCATGATGATAGT
>ENA-OPJD01000149-OPJD01000149.1-human-gut-metagenome-genome-assembly--contig:-NODE-149-length-12780-cov-1.552063_pt1 | contig 12780 bp, 8 predicted proteins | sample MGYA00241413_ERZ501656 | MGnify/ENA primary metagenome ERZ501656 (study PRJEB25962, sample SAMEA2042287) | human gut metagenome | biome: human gut; feature: human-associated habitat; material: faeces... | reverse complement strand
CCGCCGCAATCGACCACTCTGCCACCTCTCCAAAACTTCCTTTCAGAAGTGCTTTTTGTTGAAAGCGTTGCAAAGGTACGACTTTATTTTAAATATGCAAGACTTTTGAACAAGAAAAATTAAAGGTTTTATTATATTTGCACTCTCAACCGAAAAAAAGCATATGAAACTAAAATGTCTTTTCTTACTGTTACTTTTGGGAATATCCTTTTGTGTACATGCACAAAAGCGCCCCGTCATCCTTGAGAAACAGTTGGAGATCATTAGGAAAGAACCTGATAACGGGGATGCATTAAAGTTTCTATGCCAATACTATTTAAATAAAGGAGATTATTCCAAAACCATCACTTACGCCGAGATTATGAAAAACGTAGCGGACAAGACTAAAAATCCTCTACTCCAACTCTATTCATATATCTACCAAGCACAAGCACAAATGATGAGCGGACGGGAAAAAATAGCCAAAAAAAACTTGAACCTTTCTCTTGAACTAGCAACCAAACTGAATAATGACTCCACCCTTTGTTCCGTCTATGGTAGTCTCGGACTCTACTCTGCAAATATTGAAACCGATTATTACCGTGCCATACGATGGCTTTATAAAGGTATCCAGTTGGCACAACAAAATAATTTCCAACAACAATACGCTTTGCTTTTAGGCAATTTAGCAAACATCTATTACCTCAAAAAAGATACAGCCGGTATCAAATACGCATTAGAATGTTATGAATTAGGACACAGTATGCGTAATCCATACATCATTTATTCCGGTGCAGTAAATTCTGCCTATATGTATTTTTTAATGAAACAGAATGAGGAAGCAATGAAATATATACATGAAGCCGAAACATTGATGCTGGAAAATGATTTCTACGACCAAGCCCATACCTACAATCTCTTTGGCAATATATTATATGATATGGGTGAATATGCCCAGGCCTTGGAATATTACAAAAAAGCCATGAAGGACAAACAGGCGGCACAAACTTCCTCTATTGTCTATGCCCATTTGGGATATGCACGTATACTAATGCAGCAAAACAAACAACTAGAAGCTATTTTATTGTTAAAACAAGGAATAGCTATTTCTTATGCACGCGTCAACGCCATCCATCGCAATGAACTATACGAAAATCTGTCCACCTGCTATGAGCAATTGCACCAATATCATGACGCACTGAAATATTATAAAATATTCCGTTTGGAAAACGACAGTCTTTTCAACAAGGACAAAGAAAGAGATTTAAGTGAAATGCGATTCAAATACGACTCTGAGCGGCAGGAAAATTTGATAAAACAAAGCAAACTGGATGTAATGCAGAAAGAACAGCGTATACAACAACAGACATTTATTCTTATTATCATTGTGATTGTTCTAGGATTGCTTTATTACCTCTACCACCGTAAAAACAAACTTTATTTAAGTATAGTCAAGCAAAATCAAGAAGCAATCAAAAGAGAAACGGAACTGCATCGCCGTATAAAAGAATTGGAGACCAATGCCCCCTCCATGGTTTCTACTTCCGAAAAATATGCTTCCTCCTCACTCACCGACGAGAAAAGTTTAGAACTTTTCCGTACATTAGAGCGTATTATGAGAGAAGAAAAAATTTACAAAGACAATTTTATAACAAAAGACAAAGTAGCAGAAATATTAGGAACTAACCGTACTTATCTATCACGTATCATCAATGAACAATCCAAACTATCCTTCACTCATTATGTAAACCGTTTCCGTATTGAAGAAGCTATCCGTCTATTATCCGACCCCAATAACGAAACTCCGCTGAAAGCCATTTCTACAGAGCTGGGATTTAACTCCATTTCCACCTTTTATAACCTTTTCCAATCCTCAGTGGGAATGACTCCCTCCCAATATAGGAACAAAGTTATGGAACTTCAAAAAGAGCAATAGGTTATCTTTTTGCTCTTTTTTTTATTCTGAAAACAGCAATTGCCGATATTAATATAGGTATAAAGAGGCATATCTAAGATATTATCCCTTACTTTGCGGTATGAACATTAATCCAAATTTAAATAATACGTAATGAAAAAGAAGTTTTTTTTAAGTTGCCTCTTAATCGTTATGGCATTGCTTCCGGCAGTTGCCCAGATTCAAGATCCGGTACAATTCAAAACCGAGTTAAAGACGATTTCCGATACGGAAGCACAAATAGTATTCACTGGTAAGATTGATGCCGGATGGCACGTTTATTCCACTGATCTTCCTTCGGGAGGTCCTATCTCCGCTACTTTCAACGTAGACAAGATAGAAGGAGTAGAATTAGTAGGAAAGCTCACTCCACAAGGTAAAGAAATTGAAAACTTCGACAAGGTGTTTGAAATGAAATTACGTTACTTTGAGAACACTGCCATTTTCATTCAGAAACTAAAAATAACGGGCGCTACCTATATGATAGAAGGTTATATGGAATTCGGTGCCTGCAACGATGAAAACTGTCTGCCTCCTACTGAAGTTTCTTTCTCTTTCTCCGGAAAAGGAGTTGCCGCTGTCACTACAAGCAAGACTACTGAACCCGCAAAAACAGAAACAGCCATAACGGAAGTTCCTGTAGCGGAAACAGCTACTGCAACTACCGCAACAGATAGTGCTACAACTGCCGCCCTGATCGGCAATGACACTGCTGTCCAAGATTATTGGACTCCGGTTATCCAAGAGCTGAACGCATTTGGCGAAACGACATCACAACAAGACCGTTCATGGATTTACATCTTCTTTGCCGGGTTTATCGGTGGATTACTTGCCTTATTTACGCCCTGTGTATGGCCTATCATCCCAATGACGGTAAGTTTCTTTTTAAAACGTAGTAAAGACAAAAAGAAAGGAATCCGTGATGCATGGACATATGGTACTTCTATCGTAGTGATCTATGTATTATTAGGTCTTGCCATAACCTTGATATTCGGTGCCAGTGCCTTGAATGCACTTTCCACAAATGCTATTTTTAACATATTCTTCTGCTTGATGCTAATTGTGTTTGCAGCCTCTTTCTTTGGAGCATTCGAACTTACTCTTCCTTCAAAATGGAGCAATGCAGTAGACAGTAAAGCGGAACAGACCAGTGGTTTGTTAAGTATCTTCCTGATGGCATTCACCCTATCTTTGGTTTCATTCTCATGCACAGGTCCTATCATCGGCTTTTTGTTGGTAGAAGTTTCCACTACAGGTAGTGTAGTTGCCCCTGCTATCGGCATGTTAGGTTTTGCTCTTGCATTAGCGTTGCCATTCACACTGTTTGCCATGTTCCCGTCTTGGCTGAAATCCATGCCTAAATCCGGTGGTTGGATGAATGTAATTAAAGTAGTATTAGGTTTCCTTGAGCTCGCATTTGCTTTGAAATTCCTGTCGGTTGCTGACTTGGCTTATGGATGGGGAATCCTAGACCGTGAAACATTCCTTGCTTTGTGGATTGTGATTTTCGCTTTGCTAGGCTTCTATTTGCTGGGTAAGATCAAATTCCCTCACGATGATGATGATGATAAAGTAGGTGTTGCCCGTTTTTTTATGGCTCTTATCTCACTTGCATTTGCTGTATATATGGTACCGGGCTTATGGGGTGCTCCTTTGAAAGCTGTCAGCGCATTTGCTCCTCCCATGAATACACAAGACTTCAACTTATATACCAATGAAGTACATGCGCAGTTTGATGACTACGATGCCGGTATGGAATATGCAAAACGTACCGGAAAACCGGTAATGCTTGACTTTACAGGTTACGGATGTGTAAATTGCCGTAAAATGGAAGCTGCTGTATGGACTGATCCGAAAGTAAACAAGTTGATGACTGAGGACTATGTACTGATTACATTGTTCGTTGATAACAAAACTCCATTGCCCGAACACATCAAAGTGATGGAGAACGGTAAGGAACGTACACTACGCACGATCGGTGATAAATGGAGTTACCTGCAACGCTCTAAATTCGGTGCCAATGCACAACCTTTCTATGTATTGATTGACAATGAGGGAAAACCATTGAATAAATCATATTCATATGATGAGGATATAGACAAATATGTTGATTTCCTCCAGACCGGATTACAAAACTATAAAAAATAACCAAAGTGTGTCAAAAGTCGAAGGAGTGTCAAAACTAAATAAACCTATCATTTTATTCATTCAGAATATTCTTTAATGAAAAATATTCTGAAAATCAACAAAAAGGAAAAGACAAACGAAACGATAGTTTTATTCGAGTTTTGACACACTTTCAAAAAGATTTTTGCAAGACCCCTTAATAATTATCTACTATGATCGCCAAACCAGAAAGAGAGCAAATCATTGCCCTTATAAATCGCGAGGTCGTTCCGGCTATCGGGTGCACAGAACCCATAGCCGTAGCCCTTTGTGTAGCAAAAGCAACAGAAACACTAGGTAAAAGACCTGAAAGGATTAAAGCTTTACTCAGCGCCAATATTCTTAAGAACGCCATGGGAGTAGGCATCCCGGGGACAGGAATGATTGGGCTACCTATCGCTATCGCCTTAGGGGCATTAATCGGAAAATCCGAATATCAATTGGAAGTCTTAAAAGACAGCACTCCTGACGCCGTAGCAGAGGGTAAAAAACTAATTGACTCACAAGCTATCTCTATCGGGCTGAAAGAGAATATAGAAGAAAAGTTATATATCGAAATTATCTGTGAAGCTGATGGTGATACAGCGACGGCCATTATTGCTTGCGGGCATACCAATTTTATATATGTGGCCCTAAACAACCAAGTTTTACTAAACAAACAAACTACCTCCACCTGCAATGAGGATGCAAAAGAGCCGGAGTTGAACTTGCGGAAAGTGTACGATTTTGCCACCACCACACCATTGGATGAAATTCGTTTTATTCTTGAGACCAAACGTTTGAATAAAGCAGCGGCAGAACGTTCTTTCAAAGGAAACTACGGTCACGAATTAGGCAAGATTCTGAAGAGCAGCAAAAGCGAAGAACAAATATTGGGAAGTAATACATTTACCCACATCCTTTCTTATACCTCGGCAGCTTGCGATGCACGTATGGCGGGAGCTATGATTCCTGTCATGAGCAATTCAGGAAGTGGGAACCAAGGAATTACAGCTACTTTACCGGTAGTAGTCTATGCCGAAGACAACCATAAATCAGAAGAAGAATTGATCCGCGCACTGACACTTAGCCACCTGACAGCGATTTACATCAAACAAAGCTTGGGACGTCTGTCTGCACTATGCGGCTGTGTAGTGGCTGCAACAGGTTCCAGCTGTGGTATCACTTATTTGATGGGAGGCACTTACGAGCAAATCACTTTTGCCGTACAGAATATGATCGCTAACCTGACAGGTATGATTTGTGACGGAGCCAAGCCCAGTTGTGCTCTGAAATTAAGCAGCGGTGTTTCTACTGCTGTATTTTCAGCTATATTAGCGATGGAACATAAATGTGTATCTTCTGTAGAAGGTATCATTGACAATGATGTGGACCGCAGCATCCGCAACCTGACCAGAATTGGTTCACAAGGCATGAATGAAACCGATAAACTAGTATTGGATATTATGACCCACAAACAATGTGATTAAATATATATAAAGATAAGAGAGTTGAAAACGAATCAGACACGGCATTTTATACAATCCGTGTCTGATTTTATTTCTCACTCCACCAACATGTCTTTATATTGGGTATGCCGGGTAAAAAACATTTTTGCAAAAGAACAAGTAGGACGTATTTTAAGCCCTACAACCGAAGCATATCTCACAGCGGCCTCGGTCAAAGCCTGAGCTATTCCCTGCCCTTCCAACTGTGGGGGAACTATGGTATGAAGGATATCCAAAACTCCGTTCTTTTCATCATATTGCAAATAGGCGATTTGTCCCGATTCAAATACTTCGAAACGGTCTACTTTCTCGTCATGTATAACTGTATGTTCCATTCTATATTGGTTTTAATGTATGACTATTACTAATAAAAACAATAATAAAATGGAATTGTTTTTACTCATAGATGAAATCTGTTACAGAACGTATGTCTGTTGACGAAACTCCGATACACACTTTAAATGACACTATAAAATATTGAGAACTATCTGCCTTGTCTATATTGAAAAGCCGAAGGTAGTATACCAAATTCTTCCTTAAAATACCGACTGAAATATTTCGGATTATTAAAGCCCACCTGATAGGCTATTTCTGAAATATTCTGTTGACTTCCACGGAGTAATTGGGCAGCCCGCTGTAAACGAATTATACGAATAAACTCGATAGGAGTCTTACCGGTAATAGCCAATAACTTTTTATATAAATGAACGCGGCTCATCCCTAATTCCTTGCTTAACTCTTCTACAGACAAATCACTGCGTGCAATATTGTCTTCTACATATTTCACAGCATGATTTATCAGTTTTTCATCCATCGAAGTTATGGCAGTCCCACTAGGTTTGAAATCAATATAAGCATGATTCCAAACCGTTTTCAACTTCTGTTCACTTTTTTCTTCAGGAACAGCAGTCACCATTTCCGGCAACTCCTCCGGTGGAATAATATGAGTTATCATCTCATTATCCTCACCCTCAATCAATTGAATCACCGTTGCTCTTTGTGGAGCAACGGCTGAGATTGTTTCTATGTTTTTTTCTTCTGCAATTTCTTCCGTATTACCAGATTCTAATCTTCGGATATCCTCCTCCAGTCCTTCTATTGTTATTATATGGTTTGGTTCTTCTTCCGATTCCTCCCCGGCATTAGACGCCATATAAAACTCCGGAATCTGAAGTGTGGAAATGTCTTCTACCGGCTTATCTGTAACTTGCACCTGTTCTATCTTCGTCGGTTTACTCTCGGAACGCTTTACCGGGATATGGATAACAAAAACACAACCGACAGGAGTATTATCCATTACGTTCACCGTGCCATCGTGAAGTGTGACAAAATCACGTACAATACTCAGACCACCTCCGCCATCTGAGATATTCATATCCGGATTATCCACTTGATAAAAACGTTCGAAAATGCGTTCTCTGTTTTCTTCTTTAATGCCGACACCTGTATCAGCCACTCTGATTTCCAGCATTTCCCGAGAATCCTGTCCTTCTACTAAACCGACAGACACATCAACTCGTCCACCATTGCAAGTAAATTTTAAAGCATTGGAAAGCAGATTCATCATCACTTCCCTCATTTTATCCCCATCAAACAACATATTCAACGAAGGAACTGCTGAATGAAAAATGAGAGAAATATCTTTCTTTTCAGACAAAGAGATAAAAGAATCACAAATCGTATGAATACAAGAGATGATATCATCATCAGACAGACTTAAATAATATCCATTCACATCAATTTTCCTAAAATCCAACAACTGATTTACAAGATTCAACAACCTTAATGCATTGCGTTGCACTATATTCAATTTATCCATCAGAGCAGCATCCGATTGATATTCCTTCATCAGCGTTTCCAACGGTGAGATAATAAGAGTGAGCGGAGTACGTAATTCGTGGCCGACATGAGTGAAGAACTTCAATTTCATATCTGCCTTCTCCTGATTCCTCTCTATTTCTTGCTTTATTTGCTGTTTTTTAAATTTATCCCGTTCTCCACGCAGAATCCAATAGCGTCCCAATATCAATACAGCAACCAACAAAAGGCTATAAACAACATATGCCCAAACGGAACGCCAAAAAGGAGGATAGATAACAATTTTCAATGAAGCTTCTTCATCTCCACCATATCCGTCACTGTTGACTGCTTTCACCTTCAGCATATAAGTTCCGGGAGCTAGATTAGTATAAGTCACTTTGCCAAAGGCAGTAGTCATCCAACCCTCATTGAAACCTTCCAGTTTATAAGCATACTCCGTTTTTTCCGGCAAAATATAGTTATCAGAAGCAAATTGTACACTGAACATATTCTGTTCATAACTCAATTTTATCTGATCTACCTTGTTCAACGCCTTATCCAAAATCACCCTGCCTTCATATTCCTCACCCACCCCTACTTCTTCATTGAACAAGAACAAACGGGTAAACATCACGCTGGGACGTTTTTTATTGTATTTTATATCATCCGGACGGAAGCGGTTAATACCATACAGCCCTCCCATAAGAATTTCTCCAGAAGACATTTTTTTAATGGAACGCAGGTTGAACCCACTATTTTGCAAACCATCTTTGTCATCATAAACACAACTATGAAAAATATAGCGCCCTGTTTTTAAATCTACTGCCGGTATGACATTAGTTATTCCACGTGCTGTAGTCACCCATATATTTTCATTACCATCTTCTACTATTCCAGAAATGATAGGGCTGGAAACTCCTTGCTCCACTCCTAATATAATCAGTTCATCCGTTTTGGGATTATAAACATTCAGCCCCTCACATGTACCAATCCATATCAATCCACGGCTATCCTCATACACCTGACTTATATTCTGATCTGAAAAATATTCCTTACCAGATTTAGTACCTTCCAGATTAACCACTTTTTTAGTTTCAATATCCAATTCCGAAAGTCCCTGAGCGGTACCAATCCACAAAGAGCCCTCTTTTCCCATACACAAAGAGGAAACATAATCGGATATCAAGCCGGCCGAAGTTGTATTATAAGTGGTGAACAAACCCGTCTTGGGATTCAAACTCTGCACTCCCCCACCCAATGTACCTATCCATATAATCCCCTGCTTATCTTCAGCCAAAGCCAATACATTATTATGAGCCAAAGAATTTTGCCGTTCCGGTATGTTTTTTTTATAATGAATAATACGACCGTTATCATAACAAATCAAGCCTCCCCCAAAAGTACCAATCCAAAGTTTCCCATCATCGGCTTTCAAAATGCAAACAATGGCATCAGTAGTGAGTTTATCCGTACCTTTCTGTGGAAAAGCAGCCCAGTTGCCAGTCACGGAATTCCAATATATGATACCGACATCGTTGGTACCCAGCCACACATACCCCTCTTTGTCTTCTTCAATGCAACTAATATCTCCTATATACTCTGCACCAAATTTAAAAGCACACTCATTAAAATAGGAAATTCCTTTTTTATAAGTCCCCACCCACATAGTTTCACTGGAATCCTCGTATAGAACCATTACTGTATTATTTTGCAAACTACGTTCATCACCTGTCTTGTTCCGCAACTGCCTCACTTCCCCTGTCTTCTTATCCAATATATCAATGCCATCCTGATCTGTTCCTATCCATATACGCCCCTGCTTATCCTGTGATACAGCACGGACCATGTTATGAGACCGACGCTTGATAATATTTGTCAGCCAAGACAGCCACTTTTCCTGTTCCGGATTATAAACCCATATTCCAAGCGGACTGTACATCCATATATCATTATCACGATCTACAAACAGAGTGAAAATTCCCTGCTTGTCAGTTCCCAATTCCCCAACCAAATCATCCTGCTGCCATTTAATCTCATTTGTCCGAGTATCCAAACAAACAAGTCTTCCGGTATTATATACCAACAAGATTCCCTTGCTACATTCTACAATGTCCGTAATATCACCTTCTGGCAACTGATGAGTATTAAACAAAAGCGGATACAGTAATTGAGATTCCGGAATGTACAAATAACAGCCTTTTCCTTTTATATAAAACCACATATTTTTATTATGGTCTATATATACTAATGCTGGAGTTCCGTCAATACCGACTTCACATAGCCATGCATGCACCTCCCTATCAAATGTTTCTGATTCCGAGTTGTAAATGACATAACCCACACCGGTAAGAATCCATAAATTTCCTTTATAATCTTCTTGTATGCTTTTGATATAATTATCAGGTAAAGAAGCCGGATCAGCATTATTACTACGAAACAAAGTCATCTGGCACCCGTCATACCGATTTAAACCGGAAGCTGTGGCAAACCACATAAAACCTTCGGAATCTTTAAATATATCAAGGACTTGATTGTTTGACAGACCATCTTTCACCTCCAAATGTTTAAACATGAATTCACTTGCATGCATCAGACTAGAAAAGCATAATAATGTAATGATCAAACATTTTTTTCTTATTCCCATAGATTTTAAAGGCTAATTATTTTTATTCCACTGCAAATGAAGCAAAAAGCTTGATAACAGACAAACTAATATCGGCTTTTTTATCATTCGATACCCACAATATGTTTCATTTTTCCTATTTTTGCAATTGAAATGAAAGCATTAACGGATACACAATACATACGACAGCTTGTCTCGGAGGGAGAACACTGTCATCAGGATTTCAAATTCGAGATTTCGGACGCACGCAAAATAGCCCGTAGCCTTTCCGCATTCGCCAATACCGAGGGCGGCAGGCTGTTAATAGGAGTAAAGGACAATGGCAAAATAGCAGGAGTCCGCTCTGACGAAGAAATATATATGATAGAAGCAGCAGCAACCATGTATTGCAAGCCCAAAGTAGAACTGGAAACGCAGACTTACAAGGTAGAAGGAAAGACTGTATTGGAAATACGTATTAACGAAACGGTTTCTAAACCTGTATATGCCCTAGATGAAACGAATAAGCCATGGGCCTATATCCGCATCAAAGACGAAAACATACTGGCCACTCCCGTCCATCTAAAGATGTGGCAACACAGCAAGAAACCTGAAGGAGCACTTGTAACATTTACCGAAAGAGAGCAACGGTTACTGGATGCCTTGAAAGAAAAAGAGAAACTTTCATTAAATCAATGTTGCAAACTTTGCAGGTTAAACCACAAGACAACTTGTGAACTATTAGCAGACTTTATCCGTTTTGGTCTAGTGGAACTTGTTTTCCATGGACATAAGTTCTATTTTAAATTAAACAAGGAATAAGTAAAATGGATATACTGACCCTATTAATCAGCAGAGTGAATGATGTGCTTTGGACTTATATTTTGATCATCATGCTGTTAGGATGTGCATTTTGGTTTACTTTTAAAACAAATTTCGTACAATTCCGCATGATAAGAGAAATGATACGTCTATTAGGTGATTCTACAGGCAAGACAGAAGGTCGCGAACACCATATTTCCTCTTTTCAAGCTTTTGCCGTTTCCATAGCTAGCCGCGTAGGAACAGGCAATTTGGCAGGAGTCGCCACCGCCCTTACTTTGGGTGGTCCGGGTGCAGTTTTCTGGATGTGGGTAATTGCTCTTTTTGGAGCCAGCAGCGCTTTTATTGAGTCCACATTGGCCCAATTATATAAAGTACACGGACATAATTCTTTCGTTGGCGGGCCAGCTTATTACATGAAAAAAGGATTAAAACAGCCGTGGATGGGAGTTTTGTTTGCCTTTTTGCTTATCTTTACTTTTGGATTTGCTTTTAATTCAGTACAAAGCAATACCATTTGTGCCGCTTTCGAAGAAGCATTCAATATTCCTCCCAGCCTAATGGGAGTGATACTGACCTCGCTCACATTAATTATCATCTTCGGAGGCATTCAGCGTATTGCTAAAGTAAGTAGCATTATTGTTCCTGTCATGGCATTGGGATACATCTTTTTATCCCTTTTCATCGTAATTGTAAATGCAAAGCATTTGCCAGAAGTTATTGAATTGATTATAGCGAATGCCTTTGGCTGGGAACAGGCATTAAGCGGAGGTATAGGCATGGCATTAATGCAAGGAATCAAACGTGGATTATTCGGCTCAGCGGAAATTTCTCAATTATCCGCCGACAGCATTGAATATATCAAAAAATACCATTGCCCAATAAGGTGGCTAAAGAATGTTTGGATTTTTGGGAGAAAAATTAATTCCATCCATTAGCACTTCACTATCAGCATCTTATTACTTCCATCAAAAAAATATATCTAAAAAAAGAGCAAAATGTTTGCATAATTCAATTTATCCCCTTATCTTTGCACCGCGTTTGAGAGATAACGCTTCTGAAAAGAAGGAAGTTTGGGTGAGTGGCTGAAACCACCAGTTTGCTAAACTGACGTACGGGTAACCGTACCGGGGGTTCGAATCCCCCAGCTTCCGCTTCTGTAATTAGGAAAGAGAATGGCGCTTTCGTCTAGTGGCCTAGGACGCGGCCCTCTCACGGCTGAAACTCGGGTTCGATTCCCGGTTCCGCTACCTTTAGAAGCTAATTGGTTTATTGTCACCAATTAGCTTTATTTTTTTATAAAACTAAAATAAAAAGAGTACTTATCATTTTTTCATTTATTGACTACTTTATACTTAAAAATGCACAAGTATTCGCATTATACCTACTAATAGTGATGCATAGCTCACAAAAAAGGAGTACCTTTGCAGCCCTAAATCATCTTAATAATGACAGTATGGAAATGAACAAAGTTTTTAAGGATGGATTGTGGAGTAAGGAAATTAATGTTTCAGACTTCGTATATACCAACATTACCCCTTATGAGGGCGATGCCTCATTCTTGGCAGGCCCCACAGAGCGAACTAAAAAAGTGTGGAACGAATGCCTCAAGGCACTAGAAGAAGAACGTGCCAATAACGGAGTTCGTTCCCTTGATAATGTAACAGTATCTACTATCACCTCACATAAAGCAGGATACATTGACCGTGAAAACGAACTGATTGTAGGTTTGCAGACCGACGAGCTGCTCAAGCGCGCCATCAAGCCTTTCGGCGGCATCAAAGTTGTTGAAAAAGCTTGCCGCGAAAACGGCGTTGAAGTAGATGAAAAAGTAAAGGATATCTTTACTCATTATCGCAAAACCCATAATGATGGCGTATTTGATGCTTATACCGAAGAAATCCGCTCTTTCCGTTCACTCGGTTTCCTGACCGGTCTGCCCGATAATTATGCACGCGGGCGTATCATCG
>ENA-OPJD01000141-OPJD01000141.1-human-gut-metagenome-genome-assembly--contig:-NODE-141-length-13083-cov-1.882177_pt1 | contig 13083 bp, 10 predicted proteins | sample MGYA00241413_ERZ501656 | MGnify/ENA primary metagenome ERZ501656 (study PRJEB25962, sample SAMEA2042287) | human gut metagenome | biome: human gut; feature: human-associated habitat; material: faeces... | reverse complement strand
CTGCACAGATTGCTGCAAGCAATTTTCCTTCCTTGTCTGCTTTCCGGATCAGATGTGCCAGACCTTCATGCGCCTTTAAGTGCAGGGTTCCCGGCATACCGCCCGGAAGAACCACTCCGTCAATGTTATTAAATGATATTTCTTCGGGTTTTAAATCGGCTTTAACGGTAACACCGTGTGAGCCTGTTACAAATTCGCCTGTAACTCCTACTGTTTTAACTTCAATTTTTGCTCTGCGCATCATATCAAGCGGTGCAAGAGCCTCGGTTTCTTCAAATCCGTCTGCTAAAAATAAATAAAACATAGCAATACCCTTTCTATACTTAATTTAATGTTATTCCTATATAAATATCCTTTGGCACGGTGATTTTGCTGTCAAGCGATTTTACCATTCCGTATCGGATTTTTTGTGCGTTTTCAAATATTTTGTTATGTGTAAATCTGAAATATTCGGCATCGGTATTTTGCAGAATATCATTTATCATATTTTTTAAATTGTTTTTTTCAAATTCAAAGTAAAATACTTCTGCCGTATTTTCATTTTCTTCAAACAATGCAAAATAATTTTTGCTTTTAACATTTTTTATATTATATGTTGAATAATATTCGACAGCAAAATTCTTAAAGTCATTACCCTGCTTGAGAATATTATTTTCGCTGAAATTTAATTCCTGCAAAGAAAGTAAATCATTTCTTGAAAAATCGGAAATATAAGCAATGCAGTTTTCACGATAACCGAAATTTTGATAATAGTTATAAAGATTATCGTTTGCAGGGAAAAGAAAGGAATACTTATCTCCGCTTTTTGCCGAATCTTCAAGAGCGTATTTAATTAATTTGCTCATAATGCCTTGCTTGCGAAAATCTTTATGGGTTGACGCACCGCAAAGATAATGAGCTTTTTGACCGTTAAAACTTGCACTTATAAGATAAAGTGCGGAAATGATTTTTTCGCCGTACTTTGCAATATAAGTTTGTTTTGCGTTAAAACATTTGTCAAAAAATAAATCAACAGCTTTCGGTTCTTCATCAAAAGATGAAAGCCAAAGCTTTTTAAGTGATTTAATATCGGAACTGTCGGGTTTACAAAAATTAATTTCCATCATTTTTTAATGTTGCGTTATACCTCGCAATCAGAATTATGGGATTATATGAGAGTTTGGACTTTTTAAGTCCCTCTATACCCATATCTTCTTCACGGTTTATATATTTATAAGAAGACAGCGTTTTGGCAAATTCATTGTTAATTACTGCATAAATGCCGTCGTATTCACGCAAAGCTTTTTCAAAACATATATCAAATGCAATAGGGGAGATTTCGCATCCGAGAGTCATGGCAACAGCTTTGTCTTTTACATAAACAATTCCGCCGTGCATTTTAAATTCTTCTATATTGTCAAGAGCCTCTCTGATTGCATTTTTTTCTTCGTAGTGCTCAATATCAATTTCATTTTCGGCACACCAATCAAGCATTACTTTATAAGCGTCCTCTTTATTTGAATTTGTTATTTCTTCAAATCTGTAATCGGGATAACCGTTCTTAAACTTTGAAATATGGTTGCGCTTTGCGTGGAATTTTCTGCCAGAAAGATTTATTAAATCTTCTGACAAATAGACATATTCCTGATTTTCGGGTGAAAATTCATAGTTAAATTCTGACGGGAAAAGGGTTTCGAGTTTAACCCTCTGTGCGTCTGTCAGCATTACGATAAAAGGTTTTTGCCCACGTTCGTGAGCGTCCTTTATGATTTCTTCGACAGCGGGTTTTATATCTTCGCCGTGCGGCAGGCAATATCCCCACACGCTGTCATCGTCATTAAAATATGCTTTTATTAAACAGTTGTTGTACAAAGCAAATTTTATATTATATTCATTTCTCCAGAGGTATGCGCTCAAAATATTGGTAGTAAGTGAAATTCCCTCCGGATTGTCGTAGTATTTCTGAAATTTATTTATATCGGATTTTTCTATCAGCTTAAAGTTTAGCATAAAGTATTAATTTCAGCCGCCTTTTCTATTTCCTCTGCTATTGATTCTATCGGCTTGATTTCACCGTTTTCACAACAGTCAATAATTGTCCAACCGCATTTTTCAGCGGCATATAAAGCAGATTTCCTGCATTCAAGCAAAAACGCGAAATTCTTTTCGTGTAAATCTTTTTTGCTTTCGTCACCCTCGTAACGCTTGCTCATAAGTTTTTGCGATACTTCGGGTTTAACATCAAGATAAATAACTTTATCGGGCTTAGGAACAGAAAGTTTATTGTATTCAAAATCCTCCAGCCATTCAATAAAGTTGTCCCACTCCGATTTGTCAAGTTTAGACATCTGATAAATTATATTTGATGTAGCGTATCTGTCGCTTAAAATCACATCACTGTTATCGTAATCTTTTTTCCAAAATTTAAGAAAACTTGCCACTCTGTCTACCGCATAAAAGGACGAAGCGGCATAAGCGTTTACATCATTCGGATTACTGCCGAATTCTCCGCCGAGATACATTTTTACAAGTGCCGAGCTTTCGTTTGCGTAATCGGGAAATTCAAGTTTTTTAATGCTTTTTCCCATTGCTGAAATTTTATCAAAGAGGATTTTTGTTTGGGTAGCCTTTCCGCTTCCGTCAAGACCCTCTATTACAATGAATTTTGCACTCATTTTTGTTCCTATCCATTTCTATTATTCTAAAATATAATTAAAATATTACTCTCTGCCGTATTTTTTGCGTACTTCTTTCATTTTGCCGCAGCTCATTTTGCCCTCGGGACAAGCACCGAACAAACACGCAGGGCCGCAGTTTTTAAATAAATGCGGTGCAACTTCAAGACATTGTTTAAGCATTTGCTCGGCAACATCTCTGATTTCCCACTGTGCACGGTTACAGCAGCGGTGTGCAAAGAAATTTTCAAGACTTCTTGCATTAAAAGTGCAGACAATTTTTGTGGTTGATGCGTTAGGAAGAATAAATCTTGCGTCTTCATTTGCTTTTTTTACAAAAGCATTGAATTTTGCTTTGTTTTCGTTTCTGAAGTTTTCTATGACTTCTTCATCGGTATCGTCACAGTTTCCTGTTGCCTCTCTGATATATCCTGCAACAAGTGCGTCACGAACTTCGCTGTAAGCCTTTGACTGCATTTCTATTACTTTGTTATAAGCGGCAAGCGCCTTTTCGTTTTTTGCAATTTCAGGCGGTGTTACAAAATCAAACTTTGTGCCGTCAACATAACGCTGCGACTGCTGACTGTAAGATGCGATTCTGTGTCTTACAAGCTGATGTGAGCAGGCTCTTGAAATGCCCTCAATGCCAAAGGTAAAAGAAGCGTGTTCAAACGGACTGCCGTGCCCGATGTTTGCAAGCATATCTATAAAATCAGCGGTCTTTTCCTCAGTAAGACCATCTCTTATATTTGATATTTCGGACGGTGAGTAGCAGAGTTTTGCTGCCATTGCAACCGTCATTTCGGGATTTGGCGTATAAGTAAGTAAAGTGACTTTTGCACTCAAAATAATCTCCTCCAAAGTGATATAAAAACATATATAAATGTATTATATCATTTTGTGTCGCAATATGCAACAAAATTAATGCGATTGTTGCGGTACGAAAAAAGAAAAATATCAGAAAATTTCCGATATTCACTTGACATTGTGAATAATTAGTTTTATAATGCTACTGAATAAAAAGTATATGTAATTGGCGTTGACGGGATTAGCTGTATCTCGTTCTTTCAGAGAGAAGTCGGTCGGTGCAAGACTTTATGAATGTTTACAGCACGCTGCCCCTGAGCTCTGTGTGACTAAGCACAGCGTATATCTGCGTTAAGGATTGTAATCGTAAGATTACTCAAAGAGGGTGTTTAAGCACCAATTTGGGTGGTACCGCAGGAATTATTCTCCTGTCCCATTTTTATGGGGCAGGATTTTATTTTGCAAATTTTTTAAGGAGAGATTTTTAATGGAATGGACAGGACTTAACGAACTTCGTGAAAAGTTTCTTTCATTTTTTGAGAGTAAGGGTCATTTAAGACTTCCGAGCTTTTCGCTTGTTCCGAAGGACGACAACAGCCTTCTGCTTATTAACAGCGGTATGGCTCCTATGAAAAAGTATTTTACAGGTGAGGTTACACCGCCGAGAAAGCGTGTAACAACCTGTCAGAAGTGTATCCGTACTCCAGATATTGAGAGGGTAGGCATTACTGCCCGTCACGGCACATACTTTGAAATGCTCGGTAACTTCTCTTTCGGTGACTATTTCAAGCACGAGGCTACAGCTTGGGCATGGGAGTTCTTTACAAAAGTTCTCGAAATGCCTGTTGATAAGCTCTATGTATCTATTTATGAAAACGATGATGAGGCTTACAAGATTTGGACCGAAGAAATCGGTGTTGAGCCATCTCATATGGTAAGACTCGGCAAAGAAGACAACTTCTGGGAGCATGGTTCAGGTCCTTGCGGCCCATGTTCTGAAATTTACTTTGATCGTGGTGATGAAAAGGGCTGTGGTAAGCCTGACTGTCATGTCGGCTGCGAGTGTGACCGTTTCGTTGAGGTATGGAACATTGTATTCTCACAGTTTGAAAACGACGGCAACGGCAACTACACTCCGCTTGCTCATCCTAACATTGATACAGGTATGGGTCTTGAAAGACTTGCTTGCGTAATGCAGGGTGTTGATAACCTTTTCTTGGTTGATACTGTTCAGAATATTATGAAGAAGATTTCTGAAATTACAGGTGTAAATTACGGTGAAGACGATAAAAAGGATATTTCACTCCGAGTTATCACCGACCATATCCGCAGCACAACCTTTATGATTGGTGACGGTGTTCTCCCGTCAAATGAGGGTAAGGGTTATGTTCTCCGTCGTTTGCTTAGAAGAGCTGCTCGTCATGGCAGACTCTTAGGATACAAAGACGCATTCTTGTATAAGGTATGCGAAACTGTAATAAAAGAAAATGAATCGGCATATCCTGAATTAAGAGAAAAGCAGGACTTTATTACAAAGATTATCAGAGTCGAGGAAGAAAGCTTCCAAAAGACAATTGACCAGGGCTTTAAACTTTTGCAGGGCATTGTTGATGATCAGGACATTAAGGTACTCAGCGGTGAGGACGCATTTAAGCTCAACGATACTTACGGTTTCCCGATCGACCTTACAAGAGAAATTCTCTCCGAGCAGGGTATTGATGTTGATGTTGACCGTTTCCACGAGCTTTTGAAAGAGCAGAAACAGCGTTCAAGAGATGCAAGAAAGAAAGAAGACACAGACGCTTGGATTTCGGATTCAACAGACCTTTCTGATATTGCTAAAACAGAATTTTGCGGTTATACAGATCTTAATACAGGCAGCAAGGTTCTTGCCATCATTAAAGACGGTATCAGAGTTGACAGCGTCGGCGAAAACGAAACAGCTCTTGTTGTTCTCGACAAAACTCCGTTCTATGCAGAGAGTGGCGGACAGGTAGGCGACACAGGTGTAATGGAATCGGGTACTCTTGAGGTTGATGTTGACGATACAACTAAGGATGCTTCGGGTGTTTATCTCCATTCTTGTACAATTAAGAGCGGTACACTTGAGGTCGGCACAGAACTTCGTGCAATCGTTGACTTTGACAGAAGAGCAAATATTATGCGTAACCACACAGCGGCTCACCTTTTACAGGCCGCACTTCGTGAAGTTCTCGGCAATCATGTTCATCAGGCAGGTCAGCTTGTAACAGACCATTCGGTTCGTTTTGACTTTACTCACTTTGAGGCTCTCACAGATGAAGAACTTAAGAAAGTCGAAGACCTTGTAAACAAGAAGATTCTTGCATCTATCCCTGTTGTTACAAAGGAAATGCCAATCGAAGAGGCAAAGAAACTCGGCGCTATGGCATTGTTTGGCGAGAAGTACGGCGATGTTGTACGAGTTGTAAGCATCGGTAAGTTCTCAGTTGAGTTCTGCGGCGGTACACATGCTACAAATACATCAAGCCTCGGCTTGTTCAGAATCCGTCAGGAGGGTTCTGTTGCATCAGGTGTAAGAAGAATTGAGGCTATTACAGGTATCGGAGTTCTTAAGTATATGAACGATGTCCGTGAAACTGTACTCAATGTTTGCGAAACACTTAAGATTTCAAATACAAAAGCACTCACAGAGGGCGCACAGAAGATTGCAACCTTACTTCATGATCAGCAGAAAGAAATTGCAGAGCTTAACACAAAGCTTGCTGCTATGCAGGTTGACAACCTCTTTATTAATTCTGAAATTGAAAACGGCGTAAGAATTATTGCTAAAAAAATTGACAATGCAAACGCTGACGCTCTTCGTGCAATGTGCGAGAGAACAAAAGATGTTGCTCCGCTTTCTGTAGTTGTACTTGCTTGTGAAAATGACGGCAAGGTTACATTTGCCGCATCTTGCGGTAAAGATGCTAAGGCACTCGGCGTAAATGCAGGCAAACTCGTTAAGGCTGTTGCACAGGCAGCGGGCGGCAACGGCGGCGGTAAGCCGGATATGGCTATGGCAGGTGCAAAAAATCCTGAAAAGATTGATGAAGCACTTGCTATCGTTAAAGAAACTGTATATGGTATGATTAAGGCATAAATGTTGCGAAATCCACATAATTTGATTTTTGTTGTCTAAAAGTTTGCAATTTATTGCTATTATTGTTTAGAACTACTAAAAACAGTCTAGCAAGATTGTATATTAAAACAACGATAAAAAGAAATTAAAGTATTGAAGTTTTGTAATGTTTGATGTATAATAATTCCAATGGAATAGTGTATTCCTAAAAGTTAATGAACAATGGAGGAGATTTAAAATGTTCAAAAAAGTAATGAGTCTTGCTCTTGCTTCAACATTAGTACTTTCAGCAGGCGCATTTGCAGCAAGTGCAGCTGAAGCAGAGGACGCAGTAGCAGCAAATGATGAGTCTGCAGTAGCAGCTGATGATTCTTCAGCAGTAGCAGCAGGTGACGAGTCACAGGTAGGTGCCGGCACAAAGATTTACTTTGATGTAAAGAGTGCAGGTTGGAAAAACTTTAGCAAGATCTATTGCCACGTCTGGAGAGCTGACGGTACAGGTAAATGGCCAAGCTGGCAGACAAAGAAAGAAGTGTGCAAAAAGGAAAGCGACGATCTTTATTCTTATGATATAACAAAGACAGGCAACGCTGAAGAAATTCAGAATGCCGGCAGCAAGAACTTATATTGCGTAATCTTCAGTGCTGATACAGGTGCTCAGATTTACAACACAATCATGAACGGTAACTGCATTGGCGATACTGTGTATGTAACAGGTAACAAGATCGAGAACCCTAAGGACAGCCAAAAGACTGATACTGAGGCTGCATGGAAGAACCATCCGGAATGTGGTCCGCAGAAGGTTATTACTTCAACATCAAAAGTAGTCGGTACAGCTCTTGCAGACGGTACAACAGATGTAACACTTTTAGCTGACTACCTTCTCGATTATGTTTCTGACGACGGTACTGCTGATACAAGTAAGACAGATAAGACACAGGATCTTATCAACCAACTCAAGGTCAGCCCAGTCGCTGTAATGTCTAATGTAAATTTCAAACTTGAGGGTTTTGTTAAGGAAGAAACAATGACTCAGGATGTTGCTAACAAGAAGAAGGCAACAATCGAGGGTATCCTTGGTAACTGCACAGACCCAACAAAGGGTGGCGAAAAGGTTAACAAAGATGAGATTAACAATGCAGAGGCTAAGAACGATGCTGCTGAATCAAGCGGTTCATCAAACGGTGGTTCTTCAAACAGCGGTTCATCATCAAACGGCTCTTCATCAAATGGTTCATCATCAGGCTCTAACTCAGTACAGTCAGGTCAGGAGACAACAATCTTCTTCGTATTCGCCGGCGTAATGGTTGCAGCTGCAGGTGTATTCTTCCTCGTTAGAAGAAGAGAGAACTAATTTATCTTAACAGATAATTAATACTTAATCACTTAGCTCCGCAGAGTTTTCTGCGGAGCTTTTTGTATACTATAAACTCTCTGTATTACTTGCTTTTTTGCTTTTTATATATTACAATATAATAAAAGTGAAGACAATTTTTTTATAAATATTCGGGAGATGTCAGTATGAAGATTAAAGATGATTTTGCTTTAAGAAAAGTAGCGGATTCTTATGTGGTAGTACCTGTAAACAGTCTTACTCTTGATTTTAACGGAGTAATTAATCTCAATGAAACAGGAGCTTTTTTGTTTGAGCAGCTCCAAAAAGGCATTGAAAAAGAAGAGCTTGTTGAAAAAATGCTCGATGAATACGATGTTACGAGAGAAAAAGCAAGTGCTGATATTGACTTGTTTATCAATAAGCTAAAGGATGCAGATGTCTTTGAATAATAAAGAAATTCAACTTGAAGATGTAATAGAGATAATTAAAGAGAAACTCAGCAGCGGCGGCACAGTCACTTTTACTCCGCATGGAACAAGTATGTTTCCTATGCTCAGGAGTGGCGAAGATGTTGTGGTTCTTAAAAAGCCTGATGGCAGGCTAAAATATCTTGATGTTGCTTTATACCGAAGAAGTAACGGCGATTTTGTTTTGCACAGAGTTGTCGGATTTGATAAGGACAGCAAATATATTTTTTGCGGTGATAATCAGTTTCATAAAGAACGGGGAATTACTGACGAAAATATTATAGGTGTGGTTACCGCATTTTATCGAAAAGGAAAACACTATACCGATAATTCGCTTTCATACAGATTTTATAAGTCAGCGTGGGAGTATATCAAAGCGCCAATGCGTATGCTTTATTCAGCGCACAGAATGAATAAGTCGATAAAGATAAAAAAGAAAAGGTAGTTTTTGTATAATGAAAAAACATCTTAATGACGCTCAAAAAAAAGAATATGCATATTATTTGACGCTTGTATCAAGTGTTTTAAACGGAACAGAACCGCAGCTGCCGTATGAAAATTGTAATCTTGACCACATAAGGCAGATTTCTAATGATACCAGAATGGACGCAATTTTTGATGAGGCAATTATTATGCTTTCTAAAAAATTCAGCGTTTCAGCTGAACTGCTGTCTTACGCAAAAAAGGATCTTAATCACTGGATTTATATTGATACGATGATGAAATATGAAATTGAAAGTTTGCTTAAATGTTTTGATGAAGGGAAAATATATAATCTCCCTATGAAAGGCTATTTTCTTAAGGAAGACTATCCCAACTCATTTGAACGCTCAATTTCAGATTATGATATTTTGTTTGATATAAACGATATTGACAGAATAAAAAATATATTTAAACAAAATGGGTACAAATTTTTACAAAATGACGATCAACAATATCATTTTGTAAAAGCGCCGTTTATGTATATTGAAATGCACCGTTCGCTTTTAAAAAAGAATAATAAAAATTATTCTTTATTGGAAAATCAACTTGAAAAAGCTAAGGTGCGTGACGGGTATTCTTATTCAAAAGAAATGACGCTTGAGGATTATTATATTTATATGTTGCTTCACAGTGCAAAACATTTTTCTCAAGGCGGAATCGGCATAAGAATGATTGCCGACGAATATGTATTTTATAAAAAATATTCGGATCAACTTAATCAAAAATATTTGAGTGAACAGTTTGAAAAATTAGGAATAACCTTGTTTGAGAAAAAACTGCGTGATATTTCACTGAAATGGTTTTCAAAAGGCAGTGAAGTTAAAGATTTTGACGATGTTGAAGAATATATTTTATTAAGTATGACTCTCGGCAGATTAGATGTTGCGGTTATGTCCGAAATGGAAAGACGAAGAGTTAATACTAAAACAGGCAGAAAAAAATCAAGATTTGCTAATTTTATTTCATCGCTTTTTCCCAATAAATCATATATGGCAAATAAATATCCGTTTGTGGATAAAATGCCGATTTTATTGCCGTATTCATGGGCATGTATGTGGTGCAGAAGAATTTTTATTGACAGAAATATTGATATAAAAAAAGGTTTTAACAACAGAACTTCTTATACCGATGATGATGTAAGTTATTTTAATTATATTCAAAAAGAAGTGGGTTTTGATGTTAAATAAAATTTTATTTATGTTTTAATTGACAAATAATGTATTTATTGATATAATATTAAACAAGTTAGCGAACACTAACGGCACTTGGTGTTCGCTGATTTAGAGAGGAATAGTTAGTCCGTCCTAACTATTCCTCTCTTTTTTAATTTTAGGTAAATTTTAAGTAAAATTTAAATTTCATTTAAAGTTACAACGGTACAATATACTCATCAAAACAAAAGGGGAGTTAAATATGAGTTACCAAAGCGTATTTAAACGCTATGAAATAAAGTACCTTGTGACTGACGAACAAAAGAAAATGATTATGCGGGAAATGCAAAAATATATGTATGTCGACAAATACGGCAAAAGCACAATTTGCAACATATATTTTGACACACCTGATTTTTTACTGATAAGACGCTCGCTTGAACATCCCGTTTATAAGGAAAAGTTAAGATTGAGAAGTTACGGAGTTGCAAAACACGACAGCACAACATTTATAGAAATCAAAAAGAAATATAAGCGTGTTGTCTATAAACGCAGAACCGAAATGAGTGAGAACGAGAGTATGCGTTATCTTTGCAACGGTGAACATATTGCCGACAGTCAGATTTTAAGAGAAGTCAATTATTTTCTTGAGCATTACAAAGGCATTGCACCGCAGGTTGTAATTTCATACAACCGAGAGGCCTTTTATTCAAAAAATGATTATGATTTCAGAGTAACCTTTGATGATAATATTCTTTGGCGTAACTATGATTTATCACTTTGTAAAGGTATTTACGGAACACCGATATTAAGAAATGATTATTCTCTTATGGAAATAAAGACAGGCACGGCAATTCCGCTGTGGATGACAAACATTTTAAGTGAAAACAAAATTTATAAAACATCTTTTTCAAAATACGGCAATGCTTATGTTGCAATTATGAGCGAAAGAGCAAACGGAGGTAAAAAATATGCTTAATACATTATTTTCAGGAATTTTCAGTTCAACAACCCAAACAATCGCAGTGCCGCAATTTCTGCTTGGCATAGCAGTTGCTCTTGTAATCGGCATTTTTCTTGCGGCGGTCTATTCATACAAAACCAAATACACAAAGAGCTTTGTTGTTACTCTTGCACTTTTACCTGCAGTAGTTTGTGTGGTAATTATGATGGTAAACGGTAATGTCGGTGTAGGCGTTGCTGTGGCAGGTGCTTTCAGCCTTGTAAGATTTCGTTCCGTGCCCGGCACCGCTAAAGAAATCGGCACAATCTTCCTTGCAATGGGTGCAGGTTTGATTTGCGGAATGGGTTATCTCGGATACGCAGTGCTGTTCTCATTAATTTTAGGAATTGCAATGTTTATCCTCAATAAAGTAAATATCGGTGCAGACAAAAGACTTGAGCAGGACAGAATATTAAAAATCACAATCCCCGAGGATTTAAATTATACAGGTGCTTTTGACGACCTTTTTGAAAAATATACCGTAAAATATGAAACGGTATCGGTAAGAACTGCTAATATGGGCAGTTTGTTCAAACTTACATATAATGTAACTCTCAAAAACCCGAATGATGAAAAAAATTTTATTGATGATTTGAGATGCAGAAACGGCAATCTTGAAATCAGTATGGCAAGACAGGAGATAACTAATAATGAGCTTTAATTTAAAAAGCAAAGGGAAATTTGCAGCATTGCTTGCGGCACTTATTATATCCGTAAGTGTAACAGGCTGCGCAAATACAGATGAAAAAACATCCTCGACAAATTCTTCAACTGTTACAAAAGACAGTGTTTCTACTGCTTCAATCGCTTCGGATAAATCTCTTGACAGCGATATGTTCACCGACCGTGACAAAGAGGTAGGCTATGATGAAAGTTCGGCGGTAATGGTTGCTTTTTCATCATCAGGTGCAACCGCAAGCTCTGACAGCGTTTCTGTCAGCGGAAGTAAGGTTACTGTTAAAAGTGAGGGCACATATATAGTTACGGGTACAACATCCGACGGTCAGATTATTGTAGATGCCGACAATAAAACAAAAGTGCATATTGTACTTAAAAACGCCTCTCTAACCTGTAAATCAAGTGCCGCTTTATATGTAAAACAGGCAGATAAGGTATTTGTAACAACTGCAAAAGACACAGAAAATACACTTGCGTCAACAGGCGACTATGTTCAGACAGATGACAACAATGTAGATGCGGCGGTATTTGCAAAAGATGATATTACCTTTAACGGAGAAGGAAAATTGACTGCAACTTCCGAAAAAGGTCACGGCATTGTTTCTAAAGATGATTTAAAACTTACAAGCGGAGAATACAATATTACAGCCGCAAGCCATGCATTAAGCGGTAAAAACAGTATCAGAATTGCAAGCGGTACTTATACTTTAACTTCGGGTAAAGACGGTTTGCACGCAGAAAATACAGACGATACTTCAAAAGGATTTGTGTATATAGCAGACGGTAAATTTACCGTTAATTGCAAAGGTGACGGCATTGATGCCGGTACAACGGCTCAAATTGAAAACGGCACATTTAATATTACTTCAAACAGAGATTCATCATCTTCAAGTTCAACAGATTCTGTAAGTGTAAAAGGAATAAAAGCAGGAGGAGATATTACAATCAGCGGAGGTACTTTTAATCTTACTTGCGAAGATGACGGTTTACATTCAAATTCAAATGTAACCGTATCAGGAGGTACTTTTACAATTTCAACAGGTGATGACGGTATCCACGCCGACAGCAAAACAAGCATCAGCGGAGGAACAATTAATATTACCGAAAGCTATGAGGGAATAGAGGGAACGGAAGTTGAAATTTCAGGCGGTACAATTAATCTGAAATCGAGCGATGACGGATTTAATGCTGCAGGCGGAAAAGACGAAAGCGGATTCGGTGGAGGATTTGACCGTGACAATTTCGGTTCATCAGATGCTTCCATTACGATATCGGGCGGCAAAATAACAATTGACGCTGACGGTGACGGAGTTGATTCAAACGGTTCGCTTACCGTTACAGGTGGGGAAACCTATGTCTTTGGCTCGACAAGCGGAGATAACGGAGCGGGTGATTATGGCGGGG
>ENA-OPJD01000130-OPJD01000130.1-human-gut-metagenome-genome-assembly--contig:-NODE-130-length-13645-cov-2.083812_pt1 | contig 13645 bp, 10 predicted proteins | sample MGYA00241413_ERZ501656 | MGnify/ENA primary metagenome ERZ501656 (study PRJEB25962, sample SAMEA2042287) | human gut metagenome | biome: human gut; feature: human-associated habitat; material: faeces... | reverse complement strand
ATAATAGAACATCTATTATAAACATGATTTACCATATTAAACACTTGCTTACAGCACAAATACACGCACTTCAATCAAACAATTTATTTCTCTATATATCAAATAAATACATCAAATGCCAATGTAATTTTACGAACTAGATACACAAAAACGGCATATTCGCAATACGAAACACAACCAATCATTAAACTCTCACAATAAAAACATGTATTCAAGCACACATATGAAACATGCATTCATTTTAATTATACCTTTATATATAATATAAGACAAACACATCATATAACCAGGCTCAAGCACCAACAACGGTCTTCGGTTTCAATTCTTGAGAAGAGAACCTGAAGAAGGGATCGCGCCTTACGGTCAAGAAATTTCAACGGTCAAATTTTACTGAACGGAACAACCGGCCCAAACAAGGACAAGACAAAAAAAATCAGAGAGATAACCCGATCAAACAATTGTACCCAGAACAAAAAAAAGGACAAAAAGGCCATTTTCGAAAATACTTAATTAAACTTCAATATTGATTTTCACAAACTTTTTATCGAATTTTACACCCGCAACAGCCCAAAAAAGAGGTCCGCGGCTTGCATTTTCCGCAGATGTTTTCTATATTTGTTGGACGACATATTGAACACGGAAGTGTAAGTTTATTCTCACAGTGGAATCTGGAAAATTCAATTGGAGAGAGGATAAGCGGCCTACTTCTTACGTCATACCCGTTTCACAGGGATAGGCGTGGGCTGTTGCTTATTTTATCTCCAAGGTATTCCAGAACCTCACTGTTAAAGTAAACATCGGCACCACGCTTGAACCGAGAATGATTATATACTAATCTGATAATCAATTTATATATTAGGCTTTATCTTTTATTTGGTACCGTATAGTTCCCATATTCTGTCGGTTTCCCAAAGGTTATTATTTTTTTACCCACTGTCTAATAAAAGCTCTTCATTTTGAGGTATGGTGTTAATGTTCTACGATGGGTCTGTTAGAACACCTCCTTGGTAAACTATGATAACCCTAACTTAATGTATTCGGTCCATGATCGGGGTATTAAGCCGCAAAGCATTCTATAATGTCCGATTTTCTTTAAGAATTTCGGACATTTTATTGCTACATCAAGAGTAATATCGTATCTTTGCAAGTGGAATCATTGTGGATATGAAGACAATACTGACGAAGGAAATACGAAACATCATAGACCGAAACGGACCGAACAGGCTTTATATGGTGAGTGATTTTGCCCATCTGAATAATGACGGACTAGTTACTCGTGCGCTTTCCCGATTAGAGAAAGAGGGTGTGCTCATTCGTCTTTCTCAAGGTCTATATCTATATCCATTACGGAATAAGTTCGGTGTACTTCGTCCCTCTATAGAAGATATCGCATACGCTATAGCGGAAAAGGATAAGGCTCGTATTATACCTAGTGGATTGACAGCATTGAACAAATTGGGACTTTCCACACAGGTCACGATGAATGCAGTCTATTTGACAGATGCCACAGCAAGGGAACTTACTATCGGGAACCGTAAAATCATATTCAAGCGCAGCGCACCTCGCAATTTTGCCTACAAGACAGACTTGTTTCCACTTATAGTCGCTGCCATGAAAGAATTAGGGAAAGATAACGTGACAGATGAACAGATCGCAATCATAAAACAAACCATTGAAAAATATGGTAGTCCTGATGAAATCAAATACGATTACAGTATTGCCCCGCAATGGATTAAACAACGACTTGCATTATGAATTTTACTAAGCTTACAAAAGAAGAACAACTTACCATTTTGGCTAATGTAGCCGAAGTTAAAGGGATTGTGGATAATGCCGTAGAAAAGGACTACTGGGTCAGTATGGTGTTACGTGCCATATTTTCTTTGCCGTATGCAGCAGCTTTTGTTTTCAAGGGAGGAACAAGCCTTAGCAAAGGTTGGGGATTAATAGAACGGTTTTCAGAAGATATTGACCTTGCAATAGATCCCCAATATCTCGGATTTACAAATATTGAGACTAAAAGTCAACGGACTAAGTTGCGGAAAGACTCCAAGAAGTTCATAGATGGCTCTTTCGCGCTCGACGTTGAGACCAGATTAAAAGAGTTTGGGCTATCAGAGAGCTGTAAGGTTATAGTTCCAGAGACATCTGTCAGTGACCTTGATCCTGTAGTCCTGTTTGTCGAGTATAATTCAGTGCTGCAAACGAAAATGCAATATATACCCGAACGAGTCAAGGTTGAGATAAGTTGTCGTTCACTCATGGAACCATCAGAAGATGTGGAAATGCGTTCTATGATAGAAGAAGCTTATCCAGGTGAAGAGTTCTCATTGCCTATATTCACTGTTCCTACCGTAGTGCCAGGACGAACATTCCTGGAAAAGGTTTTTCTTTTACATGAAGAGTTTAACCGTCCCAATGGCTGTACGCATATCGAACGTATCACACGACACATGTATGACATTGTAAAGATGATGGATAAACCGTTTGCTATGGAAGCAATGCAGGATGTACAATTATACGAGGACATTGTGACTCATCGTAAAAAGTTCACGGCTTGGAGTGGATTGGACTATACGAGTCATCTTCCACACACAATATCGTTCCTGCCTCCTGAAAGCATCGAAGATGTTTTGCGTGACGACTATAAGCAGATGCAAATTGGCTTCATCTATGCCAATGCACCTTCTTTCGATGAGATTATGGAACGATTGAGTGAGTTGCAAAGCAGATTTAGGACATTGGTATGGAAAAATAATCGTTGACGGTATGGATAGAATAAATGTTGATATGACCGAAACTATTATTTTTGATTGATAAAGAATACAAAACATAGTTCAATATGGCACATAGTTTCATAACCAATAAAGATCGTCTACTCTCCGACATTATCACGGGTATCTTGCCCAAATCGGATGCCGTAGATATTCTTGTGGGCTATTTCTATTTTTCGGGATACATACAGCTTGCCGATAAGCTCGCTGATAAGCATCTCCGTATTTTGGTTGGTCTTGACATAGACACTCGGATTTCAAATCGTGTCCGTGAGGTAGAAGAGTTGGTGGAATGGCAACGCATCCGGAGTAAGGTTCGTGAGGAATATTTCAACAACTTAGTGAGACTCATTAATGAAACGGATAATACCGATACAGATGAAACCATCCGAATATTTCGTCAATTTCAACATAAAATTTATAATGGTACATTGGAAATACGTAAGACCGAAGACCCGTGTCATGCAAAAATGTACCTTTTTGCTTATAATAACATTAATAACGAAAATGGAGAACAACCCGGTGATGTAATCACAGGATCAAGTAATCTTTCCTATCAAGGTTTGCAAGGTAGAACAGAAATCAATGTACGGTTTACAGACAAGGGGAAATATACGGAGGGAAAACAAATCTTTGACGAACTTTGGTCAAATGCTATTCCAATTGTGGACGAAAACACTATTGATCGTTGGAAAGAAAAAGTCGAGAGTAAAATTTGGATTGACCGACTCTTTCAGCCATATAAACTTTATCTACGCGTGCTCAGCGAGTATTTTAACATTCCGTCTAAAACAAATGTGCGTACACCTTTCGACATTACCGATGGAAAGTTCTTCAACCTGAAATATCAAACTGATGCCATTCAACTTGCATTGAAGTCTATCGAAACCCATAACGGAACGATTGTAGCAGACGTAGTTGGCTTGGGAAAAAGTATAATCGCTTCTACCATTGCCCACAACCTCCGTTTGCGTACTATTGTTATATCACCTCCACACTTGAAATCAGGATGGGACGCTTATAAGGACGAGTTCGGTTTCACAGGCACAGTATTCAGCAGTGGTAAAATTTCGGAAGCATTGACGCATTACAATGATTTGAAGAAACCTGATGAACAGTTTCTGATTATAGTGGACGAGGCGCATCGCTACCGCAATGAATACACAGAAGATTACGCCATGCTGCACAATCTTTGTCAAGGTAATAAGGTGGTGTTATTGACAGCAACTCCATTTAACAACGACCCTGCCGACATCTATTCCATGCTGAAACTCTTTCAGATACCTACCAAGTCCACACTTAAAACAGTGGAAAATCTTAGTATTGAGTTTCGCGATCTTATCAACCAGTACAAGGAACTGCGCGAATTGCAGCGTCAAGGTAAACTCTCCAAGCAAGACGTAAAAAACGAAACCGCTAAGATAGCTCGCACAATTCGCTCTATTATCGGGCCTTTGGTTATCCGCCGTTCACGCATTGACCTACAGCAGATTGACACATATAAAGACGACCTAAAAAAGCAAAAGATTGAGGTGGTTATTCCACAGGACCCTATTGAGTTATCTTATGACCTCAAGGAATTGAAAGACTTGTATCTGCGCACGCTTAATCTCATTTATGGGACAAAATCAAACGATGAAGATTCAGACGATGGCAGTTACCACTTTCAAGCAGCTCGTTACAAGCCTGTACTATATGTGCCGGAAGATAAACGAGAGGCATTGGCCAAGGACATAGAACGCCAAACAGGGATTGATGATGTAAATATGCTCATCGGTCGTCAAGCAAACGTGGCAAAATTCATGCGCCGTTTGCTGGTGCGTCGCTTCGAAAGTTCGGTTGCATCTTTCAAAACGTCGCTTGCCTTTATGATAAAATCTTCTCGTAATGTGCTCGATTGGATTGACCGTACCGGAAAGATCCCCGTTTGGAAAAAAGGAGGCATGCCTGATGTGGATGACTTTTACGAAAGCACTGATGATGGCATGGCGGAAATAGAAGATGCGTTTGAGAAATATTCAGGCAAGGGATTCTTTGTTATTGACATGAAGTTTGTCAAGAACGAGTTTATCAATGACGTAAAAGCCGACATCGCACTTCTTGAGTCTATTTACTTGGAATGGTTTGGTAAGGAAAATATTATCAAGTTCGATCCGAAACTCGAATCGTTCATCCGCCTTGTTCGTGAAAAACTATCCAATGAACCTAATCGCAAACTTGTTGTGTTCAGCGAGTTCGCTGATACTGCCAACTATCTTGGTGCGGCCCTCAAAGATGCCGGACTTCCTGCACTTAAATATACTTCAGCGGATGCAACGCCTTCTATGCGCCAGACTATTCGGAATAATTTTGACGCAAGTGTTAAAAAAGAAATGCAAGCCAATGACTACAAGGTCTTGGTTGCCACTGATGCCATTTCCGAGGGTTACAACTTGCATCGAGCCGGAGCGATATTTAACTATGACATTCCATATAATCCCACAAGGGTGATCCAGCGTATAGGACGTATCAATCGTATCAACAAAAAGGTTTTCGACAACCTTTATATTTATAATTACTTCCCCACAGAGGTAGGCGAAAGCGAAACCCGCACCAAAGAAATATCTACCTTAAAAATGGCAATGATTCATGCCATTATGGGTGAAGATACTAAGGCATTGACTTCCGATGAAGAATGTACAGCTTTTTTCCGAGATCGTTACCGTGCGGAAATTGAGCATTCCGAAACGGAATCGTGGGACACTCAGTATCGCCATCTTTTAGAATCGGTCAAGGGTACTGATGAATACAATGAGGCTTTGCAGATTCCACACCGCGCCCGAACAGGGCGCATCGTGGATAAGCCGCTCAAAGGTGTCATCCTTTTTGGCAAAAAAGGCGAAGACTTCGTTTTCAAAATTTCCAATGGTGACCATGAGCCGATAATGCTCTCTGCTGAAGAAGCTTTGAAACTCTTTGAAGCCTCCCCTGATGAAAAGCCGTTTGCCACCACCGAAGATTTTGACCGATTGTATCAACAAGTAAAACTTTTGCTATTCCGTAGCGATACAAAGAACCGCAACGACAAGAATATCTTAAAAGCTATTCAAAAACTTAATGCGATTAAGATGAAACTACCCGAGGATTACTATTCAGACCTTTTGGCGGCTCTCTATGCGGAAGCTTTGTCTGGCTATGAAGTGCGTTTCATCAATCAAGTGAAACCGTCAGAAATTCAAAAATTATTCAAAGAGATTCCTGCTGACTATCTTATGCGCTTGCTCGAAGCACAAGCCAAAGTCGGAGAAGGGAACGAAACATTAATAATAACTGAAGAACTGCAATAATGATGGATTTTAGCAAAGCATATAATCGTGCGGATTTTGTCAATTACCTCCGCCGTGATTTCCTCCCCGATGATTTTGAGCAGGAAGAAAAGAATGTCCCATTTTGGACACAGATGAACTATGCATCTGTTGCTACTTGTCTTGGCAAGTCAAAAACGCTAAACCTTGTGGTTTATGAAATCAAACACCATTCGCCCCATGATGCTCGCGTGGGACTGTCGAAAGATGCCTTCCGTATGCTTGCGGGAGAAAAACAAAACCGAGCTTTGGTTATCTTCGTTCCAGAAGATAACTCGGACAATTACCGTTTCTCGCTGATTGAAATCCAACTCTCTATCGGTGAAAATGACAGTAATGTTACCCGTGCTTATTCTAACCCTCGTCGCTATTCTTACTATCTTGGCAAGGGAATCGCTTGCTATACGCCCAATAAATACTTGAATGAACTGGGTAGGGTCAAGGATGTGAAAGACCTTTTTGAGCGTTTCTCGGTAGAGGTGCTTACCAAGGCATTCTATCAAGAACTATCAGATTGGTATGCTTGGGCAATTAAGGAAATCTCTTTTCCGAACGACATTACCATAACCGATGATGATGCAAAATATAATCACGAAGGTGCTATCCGTCTGATTACCCGCCTCATCTTCGTTTGGTTCCTTAAGCAACGTGGTCTCATACCTTGGCAGTTCTTCGACGAAGATTATATACGTGAAAATCTATTAGATAACTTTAATCCTAATGCAAAGGTTGACCTCTTTTACAAAGCCGTTGACAGCAAATACTATAAAGCAATCTTGCAAAACTTGTTCTTTGCCATGCTTAATTGCCCTATATGTAAAGAGGGAAGTAAAGAGATTGACCAGAGAAGATTTAGTAAAGCAGACCCTTCTGACAGGGATAACAATAAACTGATGCGCTATAAGTCGCTGTTCAAGAACCCTGATCTCTTCCTTCAACTGGCCAACCAGCGAGTGCCGTTCTTAAATGGCGGTCTATTTGATTGTCTTGACGATAAAAAGCACAAGTTGTATTACGACGGATTTAGTGATAGCAATGAGTCGCAAAAGCAACTCCGTGTGCCCGACTATCTTTTCTTTGGAGAAAATGTAGGAAAAAATATAGACCTGTCGGAGTTCTATGGCGATACCAACAAAAAGAAAGTGTCAGCTCGTGGTATCATCGACATTCTTAAACGCTACAATTTCACAGTGGAGGAGAATATGCCGTTTGATAAGGATGTGTCGCTTGACCCGGAATTGCTCGGTAAGGTGTTCGAAAATTTGTTGGCTTCTTACAACCCCGAAACCCAACAAACTGCTCGTAAGCAAACCGGTTCTTTCTATACTCCGCGCGAAATCGTTCAGTATATGGTTGACGAATCACTCGTGGCACATTTGAAACGCACGGTTTCTCATGACCTTGAAGCTGAATATCGCAAACTGCTTGCTTACAATGACGACCCTGTAGAACTTTCTGAAGAACAGAAGACTAAAATAATGCAGTCGCTCTATAATTGTAAGATTCTTGACCCGGCTTGTGGTTCTGGTGCTTTCCCCGTTGGCATACTGCAACAAATGGTACATATCCTTACCCAGATTGACCCTGACAACACTCGCTGGAAAGATATGCTGTTTAAGATTGTCAACGACGAGAGCAGCGAAACATTCAAGAACTCTACTCCCGAAGAACGTAAAGATCAACAGGATGACTTGTATCGCTCTTTCAACGACAGCTACAATCGTCCAGACTATTCTCGTAAGCTATACCTTATTGAGAACTGTATCTATGGAGTAGATATTCAGCCTATTGCTATACAGATTTCCAAACTTCGTTTCTTTATCTCTTTGGTGGTTGACCAAAATATCAACGACGACCCTACTGACAACTTTGGTATCCGCCCCCTTCCTAACCTCGAAGCCAAGTTTGTTGCCGCCAACTCACTTGTAAGACTTAACAGAGGCGAAGCTAACTTGTTTGACACTGATGCGATAAAAGAGAAGGAGGCTTTGCTCAAAATAGCAAAGCACAAAATCTTTGGTGCTAAAACGTCACGAACTAAGGAGAAGTACCGCGAGCAGGTGAGAACGCTCCGTAGTGAGATTGCTGATATGCTGATAGAACAACGTCTTGTTGGTAACGAACAAGCCCGACAACTTAACAATTGGGATATGTTCGACCAGAATACCTATGCTCCGTTCTTTGATCCAGAATGGATGTTTGGAATAAAAGATGGTTTTGATATTGTTATCGCTAACCCTCCGTATGTTTTGTTACAGAATACAGATATTCCTTTGAATCAACAAGAATATCTCAAAAGAACCTATAATGTAGCACAATACAAAGTAGATTTATACCACCTTTTCATTGAGAGGGGCATAACATTACTTGGTCAAGGCGGAAATCTATGCTATATCACCCCAAGTAATTTCCTCACAAACAACTATACAGATAAGTTAAGGCATTATTTACTCTTTGAAAATTCATTAATTTCAATAATTAGGGACTGTCGTAAAAAGAATAAAACTTTATAACGAATTGATTGCCAATGTAATATAAAATTTGTATCTTAGCTAAAGATAAAAAGAATACCTCCAATTGCCCTAGAAAAGCCAAATTTGGAGGTATCGCAAAAATTAATCTGCATGGCTAAGGTACAAAATTTCTCTGGAATATCACCCGATCTTCCTTTCACGGAGTTCGATTTTTATGAATTGTATAGGCGGACGTTCGAGACTAGCGAGCTGGGAAAAATCAGGAAGAGGCTGCCGCTTGGTGAGATGGCAGAGAACTTTGGACTGATAAGCAAGAGCATGAGAGCGAAGAAAGGACGAAAAACATACTTCACCCCGGAGGGCAAGGTTGCGCTGATGTTCCTGAAGATGTACACAGGTCTGAGCAGCCCGAGGTTGATGGAGCATCTTAACGGCAACGTCCACTATCAGCTCTTCTGCGATTTGAGAATAGACCCGATGCATCCTCTGACGAACTACAAACTTCTGGACGACGTGTTTTCGGAGCTGGCCCGCGGGCTGAAGATCCAACAGCAGCAGGAGATACTGGCAAGAGCCTGGAAACCGTACATGAAGGACCTGGATACGATGTATACGGATGCAACCTGTTACGAGAGCGAGATGCGCTATCCTACGGATGCGAAGCTTCTGTGGGAAGGAATAGAGAAGTCATATGAGATAATGTGCACTCTGAGTGCCAAGCTGAATGTGCACCGTCCGAGGACGAAGTACGTAGACGTAGAGAAGGCCAACCTGTCGTACAGGAAGCGGCGCAGGCATACGAAAGTCCAGACCAGGAAACTGACCAGACGCCTGCTCAACCTTTTGGGGAAGATACTGAAGGAGACCCGCACACTGGAGAGGGAGAATGCAGGCGCGGAGAAATTGCTGACAGCCAGACAGAAGAGCGATATTGAAATCATCACAAGAGTGTACCGCCAGCAGAAGGCCCACTTCGAGAACAACAATCCTCGCGAGAGTGTCAAGGACAGGATAGTGAGCATCAGCAAGCCGTATGTGAGGCCGATCGTGAGAGGCAAGGAAGTGAAGAGCGTAGAGTTCGGTGCGAAGTGCAACAACATCCAGGTTGACGGACTCTCATTCATCGAGAAGCTGTCATTCAATGCCTTCAACGAGGGAACCAGGCTTACGCACTGCCTGAAGATGCACCGAAAGCTCTTCGGTGTGGACGCGAAGAAGGTCGGAGGAGATGCAGGCTATGCCGGCAGCGCCAACAGGGGGTACTGCAAGGATAGAGGAATACAGACGTCATTCGTCAAGCGTGGCCGTCCGTCCTTGGAAAAGAAAGAGAACGACATCATCCGCAACGAGCTGGCGAGGGTGAGGGCAACGAGGATGGAAGGCTCGTTCGGAACGCAGAAGGAACACTATGGCCTGAAACGCATCAAGGCAAGGACGAAGTTGACCGAAATCCTGTACATCTTCTTTGGCATCCACACGGCGAATGCAGTACAGCTCGTCCGGCGGGAAGTCAACGAAATTGCTCAGGCTGCCTGATGTTCGAGGTGAGTGAGAAACGGCCCTTTCACTGGAGTATTGGCTCCAGTTGGGTCCAAAAATGAAAAAAGGGGCTCCGAAACGGAGCCGAAAATATAAAAAGATGAGTTCGATCGGAAAAATTACCGGGACAGTCTGCCGATTGACTCATAATGACGGAATTAAACGACTGTCCCTAATATAGTCTTCGTCGTCAGAATTAATAGGAGTATTTAACGATTTGTCTATCATATCAACTTTTTCATTATCGCTCCATTTTTGTATTTCTTTTTTATACCAACAATCTTCCGTTTTAAAAGATATATAACATTTATGTCCCATATGCTTATGTTTTTGACAACAAAAGTACAAAAACAATCCGAGCTATTGAATATAATTCGCTATATTTGCACAATAAAATCGCATCTAAGAATGAAACTAAATAGGATAAAGGCGGTCTTGTCGGACAAAGGTATTTCCCAAACGTGGTTGGCTAAAAAACTGGATAAGAGCTTCAGTATGGTCAATGCCTATGCTTGCAACAGAATCCAGCCTAACTTGGAGACACTGCAGCAAATTGCAGAGATTCTTCAGGTAGACTTAAAAGATCTGATAACAGACAAGGATGAACGGGAATGATGTCCTGTGGACATGTGTTATCTTTTTTAGCGTATAACTTCTGATAATGCAGAAATATAGGAACAGCTATGACACCAGAAGAAAAAGCTAGGCAAAAGATAGATCAGTGGTTCGCCGAGGCGGGTTGGAAAGTAATCAATAGGGAAGATTATGAACCAACCTGTACAGCTGTTGCCATAAGGGAAGGATTGCTGAAGGGTAATCTTGAAGCGGATTATTTCCTTTTCATTAATGGTAAGGCCGTTGGTGTTCTTGAGGCCAAAAGGGAAGATGTTGATGCGCTTTCCGATAAGGTATGTGAGCAGGCGGCATTATATGCCAAAAGAGTTCCTCATATATATCAGACATATCAGAACCCATTGCCTTTTATTTTTACTTCCAATGGGAAGGAACTGTATTTCTGTGATTTCCGCAAGAAGGAGCAAAGTTTCAAACAGATAATGGCTATCCCAACTCCCTATGAGTTGGTCAAACAGTTAGGGATAGGTGATTATTTTGCAGGACTTCCTACTTTGCAAAAAAAAGGATTGCGAGATTGCCAGTATGAAGCCGTAACCGAGTTGGAAAAAAGTTTTCGTGCAAGACAGAACCGGGCTCTGATGGTTTTGGCGACAGGTGCAGGCAAGACATATACAGCTTGTCTTGCGGCATATCGTCTGCTATCCTACACCCCCATGCGAAGGATACTGTTTCTGGTGGATAGAAATAACTTGGGGAAACAAGCCGAAGGAGAGTTTGGCAGGTTTCGTCTTACAGAGAACGGTGACCCTTTCAATACTATTTTTACGGTAAACAGGCTTCGTTCTTCATCCATTCCATCAGACAGCAATGTGATTATTTCGACTATTCAGAGACTTTTTTCATTCTTGAAAGGTGATACTATCGAAGACAGCGATGAAGATGATGGCAATGAGCCAACCGAGGAAATCATTTTGCCGCCTAATCCAAACCTGCCTCATGATTATTTTGATTTGATTATCATAGACGAATGTCATCGGTCCATTTATGGGAACTGGCGGAAAGTATTGGAGTATTTTGATACGGCAAGACTCGTTGGATTGACAGCCACACCTGTACCGGAGACTATGGCGTTCTTCAACAATAACCGTATAGTCAACTATACTCTGGAAAAAAGTATTGTTGACGGCGTAAATGTTGACTGCCGTGTATATAGAATCAAAACACAGGTAACGGAGAATGGCGGTGCCATATTGGAGGGTGAAAAGGTAAAAGAAGAAACACGCTATACAGGAGATATAAAAACCATCTTCAACAAGGAGGCTAAAACTTATACCAGTAAGGAACTGAACCGGAGTGTCATCAATCCGGCACAGATCAAACTTGTCTTATCTACTTATCGCGATGTAGTCTATACCGAGCTGTTCAATGATCCTCAAAGGGAAGCCAACTTTGACTATCTGCCGAAGACATTGATATTCGCCCTCAATGAAACTCATGCTACTAATATCGTACAGATAGCGAAAGAGGTATTCGAGCGTACCGACAATCGATTTGTACAAAAAATCACATATTCTGCAGGTGACAGCAACGAACTGATACGCCAGTTCCGCAACGACAAGGATTTCCGTATTGCAGTTACCTGCACATTGGTTGCAACCGGAACGGATATAAAACCGTTGGAGGTTGTGATGTTTATGCGCGATGTGGAATCGTTGCCCCTGTATATACAGATGAAAGGTCGCGGCGTGCGCACCATTGGAGACGAGCAACTGCGCAATGTCACCCCGAATGCATTCAGTAAAGATTGCTTCTACTTGGTTGATGCCGTGGGTGTAACTGAACACGAAAAGATAATACCGACGACAGCAGATGAGCCGACAACAAAAACAATTACTCTTAAAGAGTTATTGGAGCGGATCAGTCATGGCTATCTCCCCGATGAATATTTGCAACGTCTTGCAGCAACGCTTTCTCGAATATATAACAAGGCAGACAATTCGCAGAGAAATGAGTTCGCCCGCTTGGCTCATGATGACATGAAGGGACTTGCTTCCAGAATTTATGATGCACTTGACAATAGCACACTCCCACCGTTTGTCAGCATAAACGAGCCAAATAACGAGCGGAAAGGATTGGTTTCCCCACTTGCCAATCATGCAGATGCAAGACGATACTTGCTTATTCTTGCCGCAGGATTTGTCAATACGCTGATGCCGGGAGAAGATACACTTATCTCTAAAGGGTTTTCTATTGAGGAAGCACAAAACACGACCGAGGCCTTCGAAGAGTTTTGCAGAGAACACACTGACGAAATTGAAGCATTGCGAATCATTTACAATAATGAAGGAGAGCCGATTACTTATTCAATGTTAAAAGATTTGGAGAACAAGCTCAAAATGGCAAACAATCATTTCACATCCAAGCAACTTTGGAACTCGTATGCCATCCTGAATCCAAACAGTGTGCGACGCTCTACCACCAAAGAAGAAAGCGATGCACTTACAAATATCATTCAGCTTGTGCGCTATGCTTTCCGGCAAATCGAACGGTTGGATAGTGTAGTCACTACCTCCAAACAGTACTTCAATCTATGGCTAGGACAAAACCAGCGAGAAATAACAGATAAACAGCGCGAAGTGATAAGTCGCATAGTGGACTACATCGCTTCCAACGGTGCTTGTACTGTGAGGGATATTCGTGAAGACGATGCAACCCATGCGGCACAAATGATACGGGCGTTTGGTAATATGCAGAAAGCAGACGATGCACTTCGTTCTCTTTATACATTTGTAGTTTTAAGAAAAGCAGCATAATAAATAATGGCAACAAATAACACAACAGAGCAATCACTCACCAAAAAGGTATGGAATCTTGCTACCACTCTTGCCGGGCAAGGGATTGGATTTACCGATTACATAACTCAACTCACCTATCTTCT
>ENA-OPJD01000119-OPJD01000119.1-human-gut-metagenome-genome-assembly--contig:-NODE-119-length-13984-cov-1.657262_pt1 | contig 13984 bp, 17 predicted proteins | sample MGYA00241413_ERZ501656 | MGnify/ENA primary metagenome ERZ501656 (study PRJEB25962, sample SAMEA2042287) | human gut metagenome | biome: human gut; feature: human-associated habitat; material: faeces... | reverse complement strand
ATTTAAACTATATAATATATTTTATATGTAAATATTGCAATAATATAAATTAAGTGCTATAATATCAAAAGTAATCATAAAGGAGGAGAATATGAAAAAATCATTCAAATGTATATCATTAATGCTTTCTTCATTGCTCATTCTCGGTTGCGGTTCTACTGCGTTTTCTGCCGCCACTGTTGAAGATAACGAATCCGTGAAAGCTATTTACGAAAAGATTGAGGAAGGCAGAACCGTTTTATACGACGAAAACAACAACGAAATTCCTGTTGAAAAACTTAATAACGATACTGAAAATATAAGCAAAAAACTTCCGCAAAAATATGACTTGCGAGATTACGGCAGAGTATCTAAGGTTAAAAATCAGGGTTCCGAGGGATATTGCTGGGCATTTGCATCTGTAGCATCAATGGAATCAAGTATTCTCTCGCAAAATGATCTAAAAAGCAAGCTCGGAGAAAATCCGCAAGACACTATTGACTTATCAGAGGCAGGACAAACCTGGTACATACATTCAGGCATAGTTGACAAGTCATCTCCTTTTTACGGCGATTACATAAACGATTTGTCAAAAGGCAGTAACGGAGGCACTTCCGATACTCTTGCCATCTCGCTCAACTCGGGGTTTGGTACATATCCGCAAAGTCTTTGCCCTTACAATGAAATGAAGAAAGGCTTTTCAGAAACCCTTAGATATTATTCAGACTACAGACTCAAAGACTACAGTGAAATAAGCAATAACAAAGATACTTTAAAATCAAAGATTGTGTCAAACGGTGCCGTTACCGTTTACTATCCAAGCATTACCGACTGCTATTCTTCCGACTACGCTAACTATTACAGCGATAATACCTGCATCGGAATCGGAGATGCACATTTAATAGTCGTTGTCGGCTGGGACGATAATTACAGCAAAGATAATTTTACCGGTAAAGTCAAGCCTTCAAATGACGGTGCATGGCTTTGCAAAAACAGTTGGGGCGAGCATTACGGCAATGATGGTTACATTTGGATTTCTTACGATACAACCAATCTTGCATTTTCTCAATATATAATGCAAGACAACAATGCTTATGACAACGAATATCAGAATTGCTTTGTCACTCAAGGGTACGGTTACAATTATGAAGGTGCAGCAAATGTATTTACCGCCCAATCCGACGAACAGTTAAAACAAATCAGTTTCAAAACCTTGGGGGCTTATGATTATACCGCCTCTGTTTATGCACTTAATGCTGATTTTGATAACCCAAAAGACGGCAGACTTCTCACTGCTTTCAGCGGGAAAATTGAGAATAACGGCGTACATTACATAGATGTAAAAGATGACGTTTACCTTACTTCGGGTGAAAAATTTTCGGTTGTAATTGAGTCAAACAACGATTCAAGCTATATGTCTTTTTCGAGTTCTTTACTTACAAATCAGAATTGCAAAGAAAATAATTCCTATATACTTAGCCATAACCAATGGAGTGATGCATATCATCAGCCTGATATTTCAAGGGCATATGCCTCTATAAAAGCTTTTACTTCCGATTTAGATAACAGTGAAGTTACAGAAAATCTAAAAAAGGCCGTTTCAGATGCCGAAAACATAGATAAAAGCAAAATCTCCTCCGAGAAATACGCAAATCTTCTGAACAATCAGATTGAAGCGTCAAAATCTCTTTTAAGCAATTCATCTTGCTCTGTTCAAGATATGAACAATTCTGTTATCCTTTTAAAATACTATGAAGAAAAAGCCGTTGACGCTCCTTATGAAATAAGCAGTATTGACGATTACTTTACGCTTATTGAAATTTGCAATAATTACGGCTATATTCCGGAAAAAATAAATCTAAATACCGACCTTGATTTCGCCGATTATGATAAAGAAGTACCACCGCTATGCAACAGCGACGGTTATTTCAGTTCTGTATTTTACGGAAATAATCATACAATCAAAAACATTAAAATCGGTTCAACCAAAAATGAATTGAACAATATCAGCGGATTCTTCGGTTCTTTGCAAGGTGCAAAAATATATGATTTAACAATAGAAAACGCAAATGTCGCACCTGCAAATGTTAGCGGTGTGCTCAGTGCTTACGCTCAATATGCCGCTATTTTAAACTGCACTGTAAAAAACAGCACTGTAAATTACAACTACTTTTCCGATACTCAATCATCGGGAGCAATATGCGGTGAAGCATGGTACTCAAGCGTTTCATACTGCAATGTTGAGGGCAATACAATATACGGCAAATACGTAAGTGAATTTGCTTTTTCCGTACAATCAATTTACGGTTACTGCACTCAAAAAAGCAACAAAGTTTATGCAACAAAATCATTGTCTGTATTTGATGAGGCAAACTCAAAGATGAGTAACCTCTACTTTATTCCTGCTCCGGCAAACAGTGATATTTTTATTGAAATGCGGGACAATTATGTACGAGTTTCGTCATTACTGCATAGCGTAACAAGCTGCAGTTCAGATACGGTCAGCGTAGAAAAATCAGGTGATTATTATTACATTGATAAAAGCACTCTCAACGATGACGATTTTGTACTTGTGAACATCGATTATAAAGACAGTAACAATGATTACAATTATACGGTTGACCTAAGTGACAAGTCATTGATTCTTATTTCAATTAATTATACAGTGTCAGAAACTCTTGAAATCCCTTCCACCTATCTTGGACGACAGGTGAAAAATTTATCCTCATCTATATTTGTAACAACAGATACAAGCAATGTTAAAACCCTTATTTTACCCGATAGCCTTACAACTCTCGATAATACAAATATTAAACCGATTTACACTCTTGAAAATCTTGTGATCGGAAACGGAATTACAGAAATCCCCGACAGTTTTGCAAACTATATGAATAATCTTGAAAATGTAAAACTCGGTAACAATGTAACCAAAATCGGCAAAGATGCATTCTGTGGATGCGCAAGACTGACAGAGATAAAAGTTCCCGACAGTGTAAAATACATAGACGATTATGCATTCATCGGTTGTTCTTTCAATAAAGTATTAATCGGCAAAAATGTTGAATACATAGGTGATGAAGCGTTTGGATATTTCGATTATATTTTATCAAACAAAGGAAATTCAAATATATTGAACCCATATTATGTAATCAACGGTTATTCCTCTACCGCAGCCGAAAAATACGCAAAAGAAAACGGAATTAAGTTTATAGACCTTAATAATCAACCCGCTGATACAGAACAGACTTATACATATATAAACGACCTAGTTGCAGGGGACATCAATCTTGACAATAAGGTTGATGTAAACGATGTTACTCTTTTGCAAAACTATTCAGCCGGCAATGCTGAATTTAACGATTTTCAGTACAAAAATTCAGCTGTTACCCACTACATCACATCAATTACAATTAATAATGTAACCGAAATTCAGCGTTACCTTTCAGGATATATTGATACTCTTGAAATTCACAGCGTAGGTTAATTAAAAAATATATGCACCTGTAAGCCGCATGATTTACAGGTGCATTTTTTACAATTAAGTAATACAATAAATTTTCGTAAAACACAAAACAGACCGCTGGCAAACGGTCTGTTCTGTATTGTGTGTTTTATGAAAATGAAGCCCGTTCGTAACAGGCACATTTCAACAATGTTACAGTAACTATATATAGTTACTACTTTAATATTATACCGAAAATCGCCATAAAATCAAGTGTTATTTGCTGTATTTGTAGGAATCGTAAGCCAAAAAGGCAAATTGCACATAATTTGCGAGTAAAGTTTGTTTATTAATTTTCGAGGTTTTTTTAAAGTTTGACCAAAACAAACAAATATTCTTTGATTTATGTCAGAGTTTTTAGATTTTTAAAAACTGTACTTACAAAAGCAAAATAAAAAGCACCGTATAAAAACGGTGCTTAAAATACTGATTATAGATTAGTCAGCTGTGTATGGGAGCAAAGCAAGGTGTCTTGCACGCTTAATTGCAACTGTAATTTCACGCTGATGTCTTGCACAAGTACCTGTTACACGGCGAGGAAGGATCTTACCTCTCTCTGACATATAACGACGAAGACGAGCGATGTCCTTATAATCAATGTGTTCAACCTTATCAACGCAGAAACCGCAAACCTTCTTGCGAGCTTTTCTACCACGGTTAATTGGTCTGTCAGCCATTGTGAGAACTCCTTTCAATGAATTATATTATAATTCAGTTAAATTTAAAATGGTAAATCATCATCAAGCGGCATATCCTGAAAATCTGAATTTGAACCGCTCTGATATGACTCAGCAGGAGCCTGTGCCTGCTGGTATGGAGCCGAGCCGTAAGACTGGTTAGAGCCATAAGACTGTGCGCCATATGATTGATTGTTGCCGTAAGACTGATTATTGTATCCGTTAGCATTACTGTCACGGCGTTCGCCTGTGAAGCTAACATTGTCTGCAACAATCTCTACTACATAACGGTTAGAACCGTCTTTTGCCTGGAACGAACGACTCTGGAGTTGTCCGTCAACAGCAATCATAGAACCCTTGCTGAAATATCTGCAAACAAATTCAGCAGTCTGACGCCAGCAAACAATATTGAAAAAATCCGCCTTGCGTTCTTCGCCGCTCTTTACATATGAACGGTCAACCGCAATACTGAAAGATGTTACGCTGACACCGTTAGGGGTTGTCTTAAGTTCCGGATCGGCAGTTAATCTGCCCATTAAAACCACTCTGTTAAGCATTTTTAAGTTCCTTTCGTGTTCGAGGAATAACCCCTACAAAGGTTCATTCGTAAATTATTCTTCTTCTTTTTTGATGATGATTGAACGCATTACACCGTCTGTAATCTTGTAGATACGGTCGAGCTCTGCAGGGAACTCTGCTGTGCTTTCAAAATCAAAGAGAACATAGTAGCCTTCGCTCTCCTTGTTGATAAGGTAAGCAAGCTTTCTCTTGCCCCATTCGTCAACATTCTTTAAAGTGGCATTGTTTTCGATAAGAGCCTTGAATTTCTCTACTACCTTCTGAACGTTCTCTTCGCCGTTCTTAAGAGAAACTACCATTACTGTCTCGTAATTAGCTGTTACTGCCATTATATTGCACCTCCTTCTGGACATTATGGCGGCTTTCGCCGCAAGGATGTTATACTCTTTATATTGCATAACAAAATTATTATACCATTATTTTTGCTTTTGTCAATATTTGAAATCAAAAAATTCGGAAAAAATCCGCAATTTTTCTTTGATTATTGACATTTTACCTCCTTATGGTAACATATTATTAAAGTACAGGAGGCAAGTATGACAAAAGTTAAAATTTGCGGACTTAAAAATCCGACCGATATAAAATGTATTAATACACTCTCCCCCGATTTTGCAGGGTTTGTAATGTTCTTTGAGAAAAGTCACAGGAATATTTCTGTCCAAACGGCGCAGGAATTGCTCGCTTTGCTTGACAAAAATATAAAGAGCGTTGCCGTTACCGTATCACCAACCAAAGAACAGCTTGAACAGATACACACCCTCGGCTTTGACTATGTGCAAATTCATGGCAAAATCAGCGAAAAGCTTTTGAGCGAGTGCAAAACCCCCGTTATTCTGGCAATTAATGTGAGCGGAATTGAAAGCATTGGCGATATTGAAAATCTTGACAATGTAAAAGGAATTTTATTTGATTCGGCAGTACCCGGCAGCGGCAAGAGTTTTGACTGGTCTATGCTTAAAAAACTCCCTAAAACCGACAAAATGCTCTTTCTTGCAGGCGGACTCACCGCCGATAATGTAGCAGCCGCTATCTGTCAGGTACATCCGTATGCGGTAGATGTCAGCTCAGGCGTTGAGCTTGCCGACAAATCGGGTAAAGATTATCAACTTGTACAAGCGTTTATCAAAAATGCGAAATCAGCAATCATTCATTAAAGTATAAATATAACCGCAAGTTTTTGTCTGTTTTTACTAAATACAACAATATATTTTCATTTAATATCATTATTGATAAATTTTAAAAATATTGATATAATTGAAACAGTAAATTTATAAGAAAGGAAACTGATTGTAATTAATTGCAATCTGATGCATATGAAGATAACAAACAAAATAACAAGTTTACTGTTGGCGGGCGCAATAACACTTTTCGGTACTGCAACAGCTTTTGCCGCAGAATCGGAACTGCTTTTGGGCGACGTCAATTCAGACTCAACAATTTCTATTTCGGATGCCACTTTACTGCAAAAGTATATCGCAAACTTAGTAGATTTATCTGATGAACAATTAAAAGTCGCTGACTTTGACCAAGACGGCACGGTAAATATTTCTGATGTTACTGCCATTCAACAATATCTTGTATCAGTACAGACACCAACCAAGCCTATCAATCCCGATGATGCATTATACAACAATGATTATGCATCGGAAGTTCTTACTATATTAAATCGAGAAAGAACCAAAGCGGGTTTGGAACCGTTAAAGGGCAATGATACACTAAACGAAGTGGCAAAGCTAAGAGCGAAAGAGATTACCGAAAAGTTTTCCCATACAAGACCCGACGGCTCCGACTGTTTTACAGCCATCAACGGATTTGACCTTAATTATAAAATGCTCGGAGAAAACATAGCTTACGGTTATCAAAATCCGACCGATGTTATGGACGGTTGGATGAATTCACCCGGACACCGTGAAAATATTTTAAAAGAGGACTATGATTCTGTCGGCATAGCCTGCTATAATTACAACGGTGTTCTGTATTGGGTACAGTTCTTTATGAAAGAAAACAGTATAAGCAATAAGGAAGAATATATTGATAAGTATTCAAACGAAGTACTTTCTCTTATAAATCAGGTAAGAGTTGACGCAGGCTTAGAGGCACTGAACACCGACGACAATTTGTACGAAGTTTCAAAACTGCGAGCAAAAGAGCTTACAACCTCTTTTTCTATCTCCAGACCTGACGGTTCGTCTATCTCTACCGCTTTAGACGAATATAATGTTCAGTCAAGATACTGCGTAGAATTTATTGCGTACGGTTACGAAACACCGAAAGATATAGTAAGCGCATGGACAAATTCGGAATCAAACCGCAATTTGATTTTGGATAAAAATTTCAAAGCCGCAAGCGTCGGCTGCTATAACAACAGCGGTACTTTGTATTGGGAACTTATTTTTATCGCATAAATTATATGACAATTTGAATTACATACAGAAACACAACATAAGGCAGTGGCTGTAAAACCACTGCCTTTAGTCTTAGTTAAAATAAAATCTGATAAATTTTATATTATAGAAATCGCAGGTTGTAAGGTCGTTTGTGTCAAGCTCGTTTATAAGAATATAGTTTGCCGCAACGCCGAGCAAATATCCTGATTTTGTGACAATTGTATTTGAACCCACAAGAAAATCAATAGATACTCTTCTTCCGATTTGAGTGCGTATAAAACCGTTTAGATATTGCACACTTTCGGCTGTTACCTCATACGGATTTTTTATGTCTGTCAAAAGGCTTGCCGTCGACATTGCAGTCTGATTGTTTTGCATATTTTGCATATTCTGTTCGTTTATCATTGCGGGGGTCGGCAATGTTTCGGGATTGTACGGCTGGGTTGAATCTATGTTCTGAATTTCACGAACCGCCAAATCATTTGCAACTTCGTTATTTTGACTTTCGGCAGGGATTGTCTGTGTAAGTTGATTTATCGACTGCCCCGACGCAGGATTTCTTCTATTCAGTGCCTGTTGATCAGGACTGAAACTTTGATAATTCGGACTTGTGGGGCTAACCAATGTAGCCAGGTCAAGTATGGATGGAATTTCGTAACCGTATTGCTGTATGGTATTTGGAATCTGGTTGTTTATACAATTATAATTATTGCAGGCTGAGGGATTGGTGTCGAGATTATACAGAGTATTTGGGTTGAGCTGCTGCGCCTTTTTATTGTTGATGTAATTTACCAAAACAAATCACTCCTATGTGTTTTTGTAAGCCTGTGTCGGAGAATAAAAACAATGTTTACCGATACGATTGTAAATCACGCCGATATTGGTAGGAAAATAGTTTGGACAGGTTGAGGAATAAGGATTAAAATAGAATAAAGAATTGCCGACCGAGCTGTCAGTATTGCCTGCAAGTGCCCAATCTGCAATTTCGTAGTGTATATCTTCAGGTACAATATTATACACATTTTGCGAATTGTACTGACCCCCTACGGAAGTCTTTAAGCAGGTAAACTGATTTGGCTGTGTAATGATTGCCCGCACATCTCCACCGTTGCTTATCCGTGCAAATTCCCCGTAAGGAACAGTTGACCTGTTGATAATCACAGAGGCAACCGCACGCATACCTTCAATCCCCTCTCCTCCGCTTTCGCATTTTAACAACCGAGCAAACAATTCTCTTGTGTCAAAAGCCATAAAATCACCCGCCTTACGAAAAATAATTCGGTATTGCTTATTCATTTCATTTTATGATAAAATAATAATTTAGTTACAGGTATTGACAATTTTTAATTGAGCCGTTATAATAGTTGAGTACGATAATTTAATATGGAGATGTACCCAAGTGGCTGAAGGGTCTGGCTTCGAACACCAGTAGGTCGGTAACTCCGACGCGAGAGTTCAAATCTCTCCATCTCCGCCATAATGTGGAGACAAAAAAGATGTCTCCTGCGAAAAGCCCGAATATATCGGGCTTTTTTGCTACCCAAACGGCGATTTTTCTCTATACCAAAGCACAGGATTATCCTTTCACTGTAGCGGGTGACGCCGCGGGTAAAGGCAGTAAGGCGGCAAACAAGACATTAGGCGTTGCCGGTGATGTTGCAAAGCACAGCAAGAAGGCGTCCAGTCCATAAGGAGGGTGGATGCCTTCAGTTTTTTATCAGCCTATGTTTGATTGTAGGTATAGAAAAAATATATCAATTAAGCATACGGAGGATTATGTTATGAAAAAGTACATTACTGATGAAAAAACGGATTAGATTACACGCTTGTAAATGGCGTATATCTACCAAATTTAATCTCAACAGAAACGCACTTTGAAATCGGTCATTGGGGACAAAGGCGTCTTGAATTCATTAAGCAAAACAAAAAGGTGTTTTACAATTCATTTTTTACTAGCTGTAAACTCAATTCATATCTGCACAATATTGATGTCAGAGCAACTGAAATGTATGACCGCATTGTGAACCAACTCAAAGAGAAGCAAGGGACTACCGAACAACTCAAAGCAGCGGATAAGAGAATTTCTGAAAGCACAAAAGGAGAAAAACTGTGAATAAACGAGGAGTGTTCTGGATAGTTGATAACAATCTTTTGGCTTTTCCGTTTGATAAAACGGCAACCAAAGGCGTTGCAAAATCAGGGAACACTTTCAATCACAAGCTACTGTGGAATAGCGTCAAGCCGTGCAATAAACCGTTTGACTACTATCCACGAGAAAGAGTGGATTATAACGCAAAAGGAAAAGCAATTATTTATATGAATCCAAATGTTGAGGATAAATACATAAGTGAAATAATAGCTGCCTTTGGGATTACATCCGAACCTGTTATAAGATACGATTACAGCGAGCATTACAAATGCTATTTTGACAGATAATGTGCCAAAACCTACAAATCCCCCAAAGTTGCTATAGGCTTTTAGGTGTGGTATAATTGAGAAAAGAAGTGATGAATATGGATATTAACGATAAGCTGAAATACAATGTAGATTGTTTTAAAGAAAGATATAATCAATGGGATGATATAGAAGACCCATTTGAAAAAGCAATAAAAAAAGCACTGGGTGATTTCACATTCAGAACAACAAAAAAACAAGAACATATTGACGTCAAAGGAGTTGAGGGATTATATAAACAAATCTGTTCTGATCCGAATAATTCGCTCATCAACCGATTCAAAGATTATGGGGTAGATAACTATAGTGAAAAAGATGTTTTTGATGAGTGGCATAAAACAACTTGTGATGCATTAATGAACGTGTTGAAAAATCTATACCAGAGTATTCATTATGGCAAAGCTCAAAAAATCGTGAATATGACGTTTAAATACTTGTACTGTATAAGTAATGACAGAAATGATAATTATTATAAATACTGTCATATACCACTTGATTCAATTATTCTTGATTGGATTTGGGCAAACAAATCAGTGTTCCAAGATGCTTATGATAAATTTAATATGGATGTTCCGTTTCAACATCAATACTTTGAAAATTGGAGCAATTTAGATTACTCCAATAATAAGTTTGATGGTAACAGATATTCTTATATGTTTTTTCAAGAGCTAATTAGAGCGTTTTGTGAGGGCAAAAAAATCACACCTTTACAATTAGAATTTCTTGTATGGCCTCAATTTCAGTGGGAAAAAGCAGCCAAAGAGTTCTGCAAACAAACTGAGAATATGCTTAATATTAATAGTAACATGGATGAAAAATCTGCAAATAAACTTTTGAACAGTATATACGAATTATTAGAAAACAAGTTAATTTTAATTGACTGGAAAAATGATTTATAAGATTACAAAGATAATCAAGATACACCGTAAACGGTGAATTAATAAGGGGGAAAAATATGAACAACAATGAACTAATTAAACTTAAGGAGCAGCTTGAAAAGGAACGTGATGAAATAAGAGAAGGCTTTTCAAAGTTTTGTAATAGCAAAGATTGTCTTTTCACTGATTTTGCTTCTGAAGATGAGAAAAACGAGTTATATAATACGCTTCTTGACGGAGAACAATACGACGAGTTAGAGGTTGAAATTCCTAATATGTTTTTCTTTGACAGCGGCACAGCAAAAAGAAAATTTGAGATATACAGAAAAAAAGGCGGTATGCTGAATCAGTTTATTCTCAAAATAAATGAGCTACTCGGTGAAGAATCAGACGACTTTTGGTGGGACGAGTATTCGTGGGGCAAGGAAGGACTTGAATCCCTGATAGAGCAGAGCAAAAAAGCAATTGCCGAAGAAGAGGCTTTTATTGAATTTGCAGAAAAGGGTTTAAAAATCCTTGAAGAGCTTCCCAACGAGGAATAACCAAAAAACATAATATATGAAAACAAACTAAAAGATGTACCGTGATTGGCACATCTTTTTTGTTATTGTATTATTGAGGTGAAATGATGAAAGTCAACAATGAAATGATTGAATTTGTAAAAGGAAAGAAATTAACAACTGAAGAAATTACACAGTATAGAACAGCTCGTTTTAATCATATATTGGAAGATGAAAAAATGATTAGAAAAGCTCAGGAACTAATTGATAAGGTTGCAAAAAGATTTGGAGTAAATGCCGAAGATGTTCGTAACAAAAAAGGCTATGCGTCAAATGACAATGAACGAAAAAAAGATAAGAATGCTATATTAAAATTATATAGCACATGGGAAGAATGGATATAAGCTGACAGTATTGCAACTATATATTACATGGGTTCAAATCAAGACAGCGAAAACGCAAAAACATCTCTATTGTCCTGTCTTCACAAAAGCACTTGAGCAATCGGGTGCTTATTTTTTGTGATAAACACTGAAAAATCGGCTTATTTGCTATGTTTTTCAATCACTCAGCCTTTGCTTTTTGAGTGAATTTCGGTATCAAACAATATCAGCTAAAATCAATAAAGTTACACAGTAAATTATGCCATAGAGAGATTTTTGTACTATCCGAACAAGTCAGTTTACTTAAATAATACTCATCCGGTTCATATTTTGAAACTGTATCAAGGACATAATCAGCAGAAACAATCATAAAATGAATTAATTTATCATCGTCCATAAAACCACCTGCTTGTTCTTTAATCCATTTTATATATGGTGAATCAATAACTTTAAAAAAAGACTGATTTGGAAATTCTTTTCTGACTTGTTGCCATTCACCTGCAATAAAATTAAAACGCATTTCTTCCGTTGAACGGCAATAACTTTCCACATCCGCCCATCTGATTGAAAACAATTCCATTTCATTATTTTCAAGAATAACTGTTAAACCGTCAAAATCATCACTTACAGATTTTATATTTAAACCGTAACTGTTTATATTTTTTTAAATATCTCATTTTTCGATTTTAGTTTCTATAATTATCACCCGCATTTCTCTGTTAATTTTATAGTAATAAACTTTATAATTACTTAGCTTAAAAAATATGCCGGACCATAATTTAAGTATCCGTACTAAACAAATGTATTTACTTCTGTTCGCCTGCATTGCGGACAACGGGCATTTTATCAAAATCATAGTATGAGAGTTCGTCTATTCCGTTTAAAAATGCGTGACAGCCGTTTACTATCATAAGATTGGTCTGCTCAATATTATAGCAGCACACTATTACTTTTTTGCCTGTCGCATAGGCATATCCGCACTCCCACGCAGTTCCGCTGTCGGAGTACATTCCGCCGTAAAGCAAAACAACCGCATCGCAATCGTCAATTCCGCCTTTGTCAATTTTAAAAATTTCCTCTGCCCATTCTGCATTGGTAAGGCTTTCCCTGTTCTCAACATCGTGCTCCATAGGTACAAAAACTTCGTGACCTTTTGCTTTAAGAATTTCAGCCGCACGGTGAATATTTGCAATTTCGTTATCGTTAAAAAACGGCGATGCAAGGTAAATCTTCATATTAAAATCTCCTAAAAAATATTAAAAACATTATCGGTATGGTAATCGCCGCCATTGCCTGCGACACAAGAGCAAGGCTTGCGCCTGTTTGCGGACTTTCTCCGTATGCCGATGAAATTATAACGGTGTTAAGTCCTAACGGCATTGCATTTGCACAGAGTGCTGCAAAAACTATTTCATTATCCGTATTAAAAAGCCTTAACGCAGTCACAAAAATTGTCGGAAAAACTATCAGCCTAAGCACCGCAACAATATAAGTCTGCTTTACCTTGAGCAGGCTTTTTATTTCATATCCCGCTATTACAAACCCAGTCAAAATCATTGCAATAGGTGCCATACAGGCGGCACAATCGGTAAGAATTGTACTTACAAACCGCACCCTCGGTATTTGCAAAAGTCCGAGAATTGCGCCGATAAACAGCGACACAAATATCGGATTCAGCAATGACTTCAAAGAAAATCCGCCCTTGTCCGACGGCACAAGCCACGCAATTCCGATTGAGTAAGTAAACATATTCAGCGGCAGAGTAAATATTAAATAATCGAAAAGTTCAATGCTGTCAGCGCCGTATATGCCCTGAACAAGCGCAGTTCCGACAAATCCGAAATTTGATACCGAAAGCGAATATCTGTACACTTTACGCAAATACTCGTCTTTGGTAAGAAATTTTGAGATAATAAAAGCAAGCGCAACCGCAGCAATCAAAAGCGCAGTGCTGTAAACAAGGAAAATCCATTTTCGGCTTATATTTTCCACCGTACAATTATTCCAAAATGTATTGATTACGACCGCAGGCATAAATATTCCGTTTTCAAGACGTGACAAAGTCCTGCCGCTGCCGTCAGATAAAATATTTTTCTTTTTAAGAACAAAGCCGATAAGAATAAAAGAAAAAAGCACGGCTATGTGATTAAGCGTAGATGAAAGTATTTCCATACGATATTTCCTTTATATTATAATACAAATTTCAGCATAAAACAATAACCGCAGGTCGAGCTGACCTGCGGCTGACAATATTATTATTAATTTTTTGTAAAATTGTATTCATTTGTTTTCTTCATCTTTTGAGCATTTATCGTCACACTCTGCCCGTTCTTCCTTTTTTTCAAGGTTCATAACCGCTGAAAGTCCTGCCGAAACCGAAGAAACCAAAAGTCCACAGACTGCGCTTTTCCACATTTCTGCATTTGCAAAATCCGTTCCCGTCAGAAACAACGCAAGATTAGCTAGAATATATCCGAGTGCCGTCTGTAGGAATGTACGCAATGCTCTTTTAAGGCAGTTTTTAGTAAAACACATCTTCATATTACATAATATTCGGATGCCTTAAAAATGTACTTATTTATTATCGGATATTTCGGGCAATCCCGCAATACTTGTAAGCAACGAAAGAATACCCGAAAGCACGC
>ENA-OPJD01000118-OPJD01000118.1-human-gut-metagenome-genome-assembly--contig:-NODE-118-length-14013-cov-3.916105_pt1 | contig 14013 bp, 10 predicted proteins | sample MGYA00241413_ERZ501656 | MGnify/ENA primary metagenome ERZ501656 (study PRJEB25962, sample SAMEA2042287) | human gut metagenome | biome: human gut; feature: human-associated habitat; material: faeces... | reverse complement strand
AAGGAAAGGAAATCCGTTATCCGGCCCTACCTGTCTCCTCAAAAGGGGAAACGCCATAAAACTGTTTTTATTGTGCGAATATCAGTAAATCCACTCGCCTTCTCTGCCAGCTTCTACTGGCAGTACGGACACTCTCAGCCTTTGTCATCCGCGCCACAGTAATCCTTATCCCTTAGCAGTCCGTCAACGCCACGTTATCAAACGTACGGTGACAAACATCTATTTATCAAAAACTTACAGCCCGCTGTCCATTTCAGGTTTGCCCAAAGACATACAGCCTGAAGCTATTAAATAGCGAAGATAATGATTTTCAAACAAACAAATCATCATTTTTTCGAAAATATGCGTAACCACAGTACGGTTATACCCCCTCACACTACACCAGATTTTCTTTTTCCACCGCCTGCTCAATCAGGTGCATCATCTCCTGAGCTGATGCTTTCTGATAACTGTTCTTTAGCCATAGCAGAGAAACCACCAGATTGTTCTTTGCCTCCTTTATCGGAATGAAAGTTAAGTCAAGAACGCATACTCTATGTAATAAATAATCAGTATGATGGCGGCGGACACGAAATTGGCGAACATCTGGCCAAAGAACTCAATATTCCCCTTTACGACCGTACCATCATTGACCAAACCGCCCGGGAGTTGGAATACAGCGCCGAATACATCAAAAGAAAAGAACAAAGCACCTCCAACATGGAACTGCTGAAAATGATTTTCACAGACAGCAGCGGCATGTTACCCGAAATGAAATTATCCGACGACAATGCCGTCTTTGTTACCAAAAACCGCATCATCCGCCGGCTTTCCGCACAAGGGCCGTGCGTAATCATCGGACGTCTGGCCGACTTCCTGCTCAAACAAAATCTCCACTGCTTCCGTGTCTTTGTATATTCCGACATCGAATCCGCCATCAGCCGGATTTCCCTCAAATACGACCTCCTCGCGCCGAAAGCCGAAGAGGAAATCAACCGAATAAACAAGAAACGGGCCAACCATTATTGGCGTTACACCGAACAACAGTGGGGAGACACCAGCAACTACGGCTAGTGGTCAACATCTCCCGAATCAGCATCGACAAGACGGTCGAAATCATACGCTCCGCCATTTAAACCGCGCCTACGCAAAAAAAATCACTCTCTCCACAGACCTTTTACAAAAAATCTACAAGTATATTTGAAATACGAAACGATATATTGATTACCAGCACAAACCAACTGCACCATCTAAGACTATTTGAGGAGATGAGAGAAATAGTTGAACAAACAAAACTATACTTCAACAAAACATAATTATAAGCATTATAGTTCCGTATTAACTTACAATCTGTACTTTACCGTCAATTTCTGTGATTTCATTACTTTTTAGCATCGCTTTGTAAACACTCTGAAGAGAGGTTGTGATATTCTCTCCTGTACGTTTGAAACCAAATTCTCGCGCTGCAACAATGAACAGATCATCAGGAGTGATACCGAAGCTATTAGCCACTATCACTTTCATAGCCAAGGCCAATTCTTCGTCGCAGATATATGCGATTGGACGGATATAATCATCTTCAGGATTTGGAATCCTTACTCTTATATCATCAAAACCGGATATCCTCACAAATTCTTTTTTATCAACAAAAATTTTACCTTTCAAGTAATGCTTAAATATAAAACTAACATCATTGCGCACAACAGAGGTAACCTTTTGTCTGCCAAATAATGGAGCTACGCGACGGCATAACTCTTCAAAATGTATTGGCTGTTCTATCGAAATAACATTAAAGATGGTTTCATATATTTCAGCGGCTCCCTCTTCTACAAAAAGATTTGCACGTTTATACAATTCAAATCCATATTCCGGCTCCTGACTTTCTGTTGGCTCAATAATTTCTTCAATATCAACTGGAGGTATGACAGATTGCTCTATTTGACAGTTTTCGACGGTATTAGCACCCAATGCTTTTTCAATAGCATTAACGAGCTTTTCTTCTTCTGTTGTCTGGTCTTTTACCCAGTCGGTTGACCATATGCGATATATGGTCCATCCAATATCTTCAAGTATAGTCTGACGCAGTCTATCCCTTTCTCGCGCGGTCCTTGAACTATGATAGGTTGCTCCATCGCATTCGATTCCAATGGCAAATTTACCCGTATTGATTGGGTCTTTGACGGCCATATCTATACGGAAGCCCGAACATCCTACTTGGGTTACAACATTATAACCTTTGGATTGGAGAAAATCATATACAGCCTCTTCAAATGGAGAATCAAAATCTAAATTATAATTATATGTAAGTTCTTTTTCCAGAGCGATAATGCCTTGTTGTGCAAATTCAATATACGAACGCAGCATCTTTACACCCTCTGAAGATGTTTTGTCAAGATCTATATCATTCGCAGTAATTGAACCAACCAGTTTTACGTTATATTTGGCTCGGGTGATTGCGACATTCAGACGACGGTATCCGCCATCACGGCTTAATGGTCCGAAGTTCATATACATAATACCTTTGCTATCTTTAGCATATCCTATACTAAAGATTATAGTATCACGTTCATCACCTTGGACGTTTTCCAGATTTTTTATAAAAAATGGTTCTTCTTTGTCCTCTATAAAGAATTTGTCGAATCTTGAATCCTGCAGCCGTCTTTGGCGGATTACTGCATCTATGGCATTCTGTTGAGCTTCGCTAAATGTTACCACGCCTAATGAACGATTGGGATGCTTGCGGATATGTTCAAAAACCAAATCAGCTACTTTCTTTGCTTCAATGATATTATTCTTTTTTCCTCCACGATCATATACTCCGTCCTTAACATAAATATATTCCACACCGATGTCAGGTGCACTTTCTATAGATGAAGGGAAAGTAATAAGCTGGCTATTATATACCTTGACATTCGAGAACGCGATAAGATGTTCATCACGGCTTCTATAATGCCATCTCAAGCTTCGCTCAGGCAAAACGACTACGGCTTCATCAAGAACTGATTCAAAAGCTCCGGCATCCTCGCTTTCTATAGTCTCATCGGTATCAATATCATAGTCCTCATCATTAAGTGATGCAGAGAAGAAGCTCGTAGGTGGAAGCTGTTTTGTATCTCCAACTATAATGGTTTGTTTGCCTCGCATTATAGCTCCAATAGCATCCTCAGTATGAACCTGTGATGCCTCATCAAAAATGACCAAATCAAAGTTATAACTTTGTGCTTCCAAAAATACGCTTACAGATAAATGAGACATCATAAAGCAGGGCCGCAAAGCCGTGATTAGATTTGGAATTGCCATAAAGAGCTTGCGTAATGGCATAAGCCTCCTTTGTTTGTTAAGTTCCCTTTTCAATATTGCAATCTCATCCCTTGCTGCATTAATTGAATTGAAGTCCGGAATTCTACTTAATGCACGTTCTCGAACTCGTGCTCGTGCAATTTTGAACTGTCCTTTATCTAACTCACAAAATTCGCTAATAGTTTATGCTTGTATTCTTCCCCTGAAATTTTGTACGGCAGGGAACTTTGGAAGAATTGCATCAAGCCAAAGACGATAAAATCTTTTAAGATATGCATCCGTAATATAGTTGGAATCTATTTCCAATTCCTCAACTTGTTTAACAAATGCACCAAGACCAAGTTTATTGCACTTTTCTCTGTTTGAACAGTAATCGACCCACTCTTCTAACAAATACTTTTTATCGCGGCAAAGAGACATCCTTTTAGAAAGGTCAAGGATATTTGTCTGATAAAAATCTTCCTCTTTATTAAAAAGAGATGCAAACCATTCTATGTATTCTCTTGCAGAATCTCTAAGTGTGGATATTTTACAACTCGTATCGCCACAATAGAATATAATATCTTTATCATTGCATACAGCCTTAACAAACGAATCAGATAAGCTATACTGTGTCGCAAGTTCTTTTAATCCTGCAGCGTATTTAAGAGCCTCTATCAATTCATCCCAATTCGTTTCAAGTCCATTATAGTAATCTTTGTAAAGTCCTCTAATTTCGTCTTTTTGTCTCGTCAGGTGATCATTCTGTTTTTTCAGCAAAATTGATAAATCCAAATTAGATATGGCTGTTTCATAATCGCACGGCGTGTTGAGAATGTTCATTAAGGCATTGTACTCTTCAATGAATTTTTCAGCCAAAGATATAGTCTCAAATAAATATGTATTAATCTTATCCCATACGGAAGTTTCGTCGATTTTAACCTTGAGAATCGCCTTCAATATCCTTAATTGCTCATCAATAGAACTTGACGAACTTGTCAGATTGAATTGCGAAATATCAGAAGATGGCAACTGTCCGCAAGATGTAATTCTAATGAATTCTGGCGTAACTAGATCCTGTTGATCAAGAGCTTTACTAAATGTATCTATAGCCGATAAGATTGTATCCCAATTAGTATCTATACCTTGATAATATTCACCATAAAATTCCTCATATTGATGCTTGTTAGAATCAATTATAGTTTGATTATCCGAAATAATCTTGAGAAAATTCAAGGTCGATAAAGCGTCTTCATAAGACAACTTTCCACCTTGAGACAAATAAGAAGTCAGATGTTTAAGATCATTGTGGTAACCTTTTTTGAATACTCGTAAAAATGAACTATAATCCCCTCTAAATCTTTGCAAAATAGGATAGAAATCCAGAGACAGTATTTCATTGTCAAAACGAGATAATATGCTCTGTCGAGAATTGATGAGAGAGTCGTGACAAGTTTTATGATCTTTTAAGTCTGACTTTATACGGTTGAGTTCGTTTGTGTCAAACCATTTTCTCGTAGGCTTGATATTTACAATCTCTCCTATTGCGGAAACTGACTTTACAAATGAAATCATTTGATTGATAGTCTTCGGCGCTGGTATCCCTAATTTAGGACCAAGTTTCTCCGCAAATATAAACAAATCGTTAAGCTTTGTTGTAGACTGTAATAGATCAGAATATGTCCCGTCTATATTTAATGTTAACTGGTTGCTATCTTCACTATTAATTCTGTTTTGAAGTTGCGACATAAGAGAGGATAAATCGTCTTTGCATTTTGTCGCATCAAAAGACAGTTTCTCAGTGTTATATATGTCTTTTAGTTTTTTTGAAATACACTGAATTTCTTCAACAGATTCTTTATATTCACACGCCTTCTTTATTAATGAATCAACATTTTGTTCAAATACCCATTCCTCTGGAATTATTGGGGATTTGGCTGCAAAATTCAGTATTTCAACCAGGGTAGCGTTTCCATTCAATGACGGATTTACCTGAATACATAATTTAGAGCAAACGGACGAATGCTGTTCACCCAACTTGTTCAAAAGAGGTATCGCTTGATTGGTATTTGAATCAATATCGTGACGTAATTCATTTGACAAATATCTTACAGTCGAATTGCGCCAAGCATTATTCAAATAATCCTCACTTCTTTTACTGATGGTTTTGGATAATTCACCAAGCACATATATTCTTTCATTCAGGACATCATTTGTTGTGTCATCAACATTGTCTATAGGGAAAATAACATCAGGTGCATTTTCCAGTTTTGCCAATCTTCCTTGTATTGTATATATGGAAACATTTAAGCCGGAAGTAGACGTATGCAATTCCTCTTGATATTCATTGAGTACATTTCGCTTCCTCTCTAAAAGTTCAAGTTGCGCTAAGGCTTCTTCTCGGACACGGGTACGGTCTACATTTATAGAATTGGCAAGTTCGCGCAAGATTTCTTTCTTATTAGCTTTATGGCTGTGAAGTGTTAAGCAGAAGTCGGCAAGACCTACACTCGCCAAGCGGTTATAAACAACTTGCAAAGCCGCCATTTTCTCTGAAACAAATAGGACTTTCTTTCCATCAGCAATGGCTTCCGCAATAATATTCGTAATAGTCTGGCTCTTTCCTGTTCCAGGAGGGCCTTGTAAAACAAAGCTCACTCCTTTTTTTGAGAGCAAAATAGCGTCTTGTTGACTTGAATCAGCATCTACAACTTGAAATGTATCTATAGGCCTTACCTGTTTATCGTGGTCAAAATTGTTAAATTCATCAGGTATCTGTTGTATTGTGCTTTGTCCTCCAACGATGGCTGAAATTACACTATTTTCAATTAGCTTTTCCTCATTTCTCTCCAAGTCTTTATACATATTGATTTTGAGGAATGACAAATTAGCCAAATGAACACTTCTCTCTACACTCCAATCTTGATTCTCTATTTTAGATAACAATCTTTCCATATACTCTTCAGGAGAGTCATGTGCAGAATCAAATTCCGGAACACTAATGCCAAAATCATTATCCAGTTTGTGTGCTAAAGTAGGATTAATCACGATTTCATCATCGTGCAATATGAGTCTATAAGGAGAGGTTATAGATTCTATTAAAAGTCGTACAGGAACCAGAATAATGGGAGATGATAATATTTGGGAAGATTCAGGCTGTTCCTTCCATTTAAGCATACCAAAAGTGAGATACAAAGTGTTTATACCTTGCTCCTCAATAGATGTATTGGCTTTATATCGTAACGATTTTAAAGTCTTTTGCAAATCACCAATAGGTTTATTGGTTTCGATGTCACCTTTAATGATAGTGCTGCATATTTCTTCGCCATCGTCAGAAATTTGCACTTTTTTAGCATATGGAAACTCTAACTCTTTTTCATTTATGACAAGCTGATCCCATATCTTGTCAAATGAAGGAGACGTTATTGTAACATTATTACGCTTCCCTTCAAGAAAATTTATAAGTCTGTTTCTTTTACCGAAATCAAGCAGCTGTTTCTTCCATATCTCTACTCGATTATGCAGTTCTTGTCCCATGTTATATTCTCTAATTATCGTTTCCATAGAAGACATATCGAAAAAAGCGTGGTTCGCATCCAAGTCTAATTTAGAGGTCGTAAGAAACCTTGCATACAGATGTAGTTATAGCACCCCTCACTATACGTAAGAACCACTATGCTTAGTATGCAATTTGAAAATTTCCTACATTTCCAAATACCAGATAAGCATAACGTTTCTTTCTCGATAATTCTATAAGCAAATAACAACAAAACAAAAGCAAAATAAAATCAGCATATTAGATAATATTATGCCGTGCAATGATATTTGTTGTTTTTCTATTATTTGCCGATTATTGTGTTACTTTTGTTGCTTATTTGTTACTCGTTTCAAAAAGAAATGTTACCTTTGTATTGGTAACAATAAAATGAAGTAACAACGATGAGAAAGAAAAAGCAAATCAAAGCCAAAGAACCCATCAGAATAAGGTTTAAGGCTATTGCAAACGGTAACAAGTCAATCTATCTGGATTGCTATCAGAACGGCAAACGTTCTTATGAATTTCTAAAGCTCTACTTAATCCCAGAAACGAGCGAGGCAGCAAAGGTGCAAAATGCCAATACCCTTCAAGCAGCAAACGCTATCAAAGCCCAAAGAATAATGGAACTTGCCAACAATCAAGCTGGAATAAAGTCAAATTCTCAATTTGCTAAAATGTTGCTTGTTGATTGGATGGAAGTTTATCAAAAAAGTCTTATTAGAGACGGCAAGACTTATGGAGCGGCAATCAATAACACGATTAAGATGCTTAATTTGTATCATAGCGGGGTTTTACTTAAAGATGTGGATAAACCTTTCTGTATTGGATTTATTGATTATATGAGGAATAAATACAGAAAGAGCAATGGTAAACCCTTGTCAGCCGTTACCATTGCCAACAACACACGGGCTTTAAGTTGTGCCTTAAATAAGGCGGTAAGGGATGGAATTATTAACCAGAACCCGTTACATACGCTTTCTGCAAGTGAGAAGCCACAGATACCCCAAAGCAAAAGGGAATTTTTATCTATTGAGGAAGTGAAAGCGTTGATAGAAACCGATTGTGAATTGCCAATAGTGAAACAGGCTTTTTTGTTTTCATGCTTTTGTGGTTTGAGAGTTTCAGATGTTGAGGCTTTGACATGGGGGATGATTTCAAAATACAAAGGCAGATTAGTTTGCAACATCGTTATGAGAAAAACAAAAGAGCAGCTATACTTACCATTATCTAAAGATGCTTTGAAGTGGATGCCAACACGGGGTGACGCAAAAGACCAAGATAAGGTATTTGCCTTGCCGTCTGATAGCTGTGTGTACAAATATCTACAACAATGGGTAAAAGAAGCAGGGATAACAAAGCACGTTTCATTTCACACGAGTCGCCACACCTTTGCTACTATGATGATTTCTTTAGGCTCTGACTTATATACAGTCAGCAAGCTATTGGGACATACCAACATAAAAATAACAGAGGTATATGCAAAGTTGGTGAATGAAAAGAAGTTTGAGGCTGTAGACCTTGTAGATGGTATATTTTAAAATAATTATAAGGGTATTTATGGGGGCATACCTCTTATTCTTGTCACCCATTAGACCGTAGGGGAATCTGTATTTTTTTTGATGCAAAAAAATGAAGCCGTATGAGAAAGAAAGAAGAAAGAGCATTTTTTAGTTTGTATGAAAATGGTGGAGTGGCAGACTTATGTGTACAAGCACTTACAGTAAAATATGACTTGGATAAGCATATTTGTAACTCAAATGAAGGTCATTCTGATGAAGAAAAGTCTATCTGTTATGGGGAAGCCGTTAAAGCTATAAAAGTGGCAGAAAAAGCCTTAAAAGTGGATTTTGACAAAGTATTTGATGAGATAGAAGAAAATCTAAATGGACTAACTGAAAATGAGCCTCAAAGAAAAGATTATTGCATTGAATTATTATCTACATTTGGAAACCAATGTTCTTTTATAGATACTTATATGCCTATTGCTGCTGTAAAAGCGCATCAACACCCTAAGATTGAGTTGAATGAAGAAGAAAAGGACACATTGAAAACATTCAAAGGCTTTCAAATGTTTTATATAGCAACAAGGGAAAACATACCGCAAGATGGAATCGTAGAGGAACATTATCGGTCATTGTTTAGTTTGCTACAGCAATATGCAGACAGATTGGATTGGGTACTGATGAAGAAGCGAATTGATTTATGCGCTTTACAGAATGAATGTGGTATATATATAAAGGATATGAGAATGGAGCGTTCTGCATGGTCATACACAAAATGGGCAGGCTCAATAAAAATTGCACAAAAATATATTGATGCTTTATATGCAAACATTCCACAACTTGATGAGATACGAATAAGCCAAACATCCAAAAAGGAAAGAGGCCGACCAATAGCAACTGCATTTAAGGATAATTTAATGTGTGATGATATTGAAGGCAAATTATGTTTGTTGCACAAGTTATTGAAAAATAAAAAAGGGCGAGAGGTAGCTTTGGTAATGAGAGCATGTATGAAAATCGGCTGGCTTACAACTAAACCCACATTTAAACAAGTTGCAGGGGAGTTTGAAGACATAGGCAATCGAAGCGGTTATGATAAATATATGAACGAAAATTATAACTATAGAATAGATGAACTAAACAGCGTAATATCGTTCTTGAAATAGGGTAATATCCTAATAGTAAGTAGTAAATAATAGCAGTTAATAGCGTAAATAAATATGCCTATTAACTGCTATTTTGTTGTTTGTAATTAGATTGATTTTCTTGTTTATGTTTGCAATGTCCTTACAACGGTGAGTGTTGGTAACACCGTTTTGGATGTGCAAATAGGCAGACCGACCAACGTACTGCATTAAAGTACAACTTCCATAAAAACAAGAAAATAATGGAAGACAAGATTGATAAAATTTTAACTTATTCCTTGTTGGCAGCGAAGAATGTGCTGACATTGGAAGATGTAGCCTTACTGACAGGACTGAGTAAATCACACTTGTATCGTCTGACTTGTACCCATCAGATACCTTATTACAAAAGGGCTAAGATGCTGTACTTTGACAGAGCAGAGATAGAAGCATGGATGAAACAAAACAGAGTGGCGACACAGCAAGAAGCCGAGCAACAAGCGATTGTTTATGCCGTAACAGGTAAACAGAAAGGAGGCAAGCTATGATACTCACAGACTATTACCGCTTTGAAAAATTATCTAATCAGAAAAGTAAATTGAGAATAGACTGCACAGCTTCAACAGTCAGCTATGACCCATTGGAAGCATTAAGGAACAAGGAAGGCGATTTATTTTTGTATTTAGGTGATAATATCCACACCAAAGCAGGCAAGGAAAGAAAAGCGGATTTAGCACTATCCAGAACAGCACACATAAGCAGCGTGTATAATCCTGATTTGAAATTGCCTTATTGGTATGGAGATATGAGAGGAACAACAGATGCCTTTTTGTTTGTTCACCACAACACAGTATTTATAAACGGTGGAATACAAGTAGGAGCGGTTATAGAGTTGTTTGTTGCACGTGGGCAAAGGAATAACAGAAACCAACTGTATAACGCTCTTTCTGACGGTGAACTTGATGAGGAAATGAACGCTTTGAGAAAACAGGTTACTAAAACAGTAACCGAACCATGAAAGCCGTGATTACTCTATATTAAGCTGTATTCTGTTACCAAATCAGTAACCGTTATGTATGACACAGTAAATTTCAGACTACTACAGAGCGAGGCAGGTGGCGTGGATTTCCTTGCTGAAACACCTTGTTTTCTGGAGAATGTAGGGGAACACTACTACAACGGTGAAGTGGTGATAACAGGAAGCCTCAACGGGCTAAAGATAAGCCTCAACAAATACCAAATGAAAATAAAAGACGGCAGTCTGTGTAAATGGTATTTGGGTGATAATTTCCAGACGATGGGGCGGGGTGATACTCACCGGGCGATTGAAAAGTTATCAGACACTTTGCACGTGCCAATGAGTAAAGCAACCGTTACCCGTCTGGATATAGCCCAGAACTTTATCACCAGATACCCGCCAGAGGTGTATCTTAATCATTTGGGCATATTGAGGTATGCAACCCGATTGCAAGAACCTAACGGTGTATATTACAGTCAGACAGGTGGGCGGCTTTGCTTCTATGATAAGAACCGAGAGCAAAAGAGCCACAGAGAACCGATACCAGAACTGTATGAGGGCAGGAATGTACTAAGGTATGAACAGCGGTACACTAATAGAATAGCCTCACAATTTAAGGTTAGCGAGGTTACAGGGGCAATGCTTTATGATGAGGCTTTTTATATCGGCTTGCTGAACCGATGGAAAGACGCTTACAAGGCTATCCAGAAAATAAACGATGTATCACTAAATTTTCAAGCGATGAAAAAGAAACAGCAACTTTACAAAATGGGAGTGCTTTCTTTGATTGAACAGGCGGGCGGGCAACTCCAGATGATAGAGCAAATAAATGAGGCACAAAAGCGAGGCGAGCTATCTAAGAAACAAGCCTTTGACCTTAGGCAGGTTATTAACGAGGTATGCAAGATAAGGGACGGTTTGACCGTGCCAAACGAGGCAATAAAGGAACTTGATAAGAAAGTGAGTGAGGCGGTAAAGTATTACCGATAATCACAAAATCACTCTATATTAAGTTGTATTCTGTTACCGATTTAGTAACCTTTGTAAGATTTGAGTTAATGTTAGACCCAGACTTTAACACCAAGTGGAAAGAAGCCATTTACCTAAAAATAGAAGGTGGCTCTTTTATCTGCAATAGCATCTATGAGGGTGAAACCTTGTTGTTTGACAGCGTAAGCGGCAGACTAAGTAATATCTATGCTGATTATAGACGCTTCAGAAGCGGTGTGTTTAAGTATTGGCACATAGAACTGACAGACAATGAGAACGGCAATATCTATTTGATTTGCTTCCCTTATACAAGTGCCTTGTTTCAGTCTGTGATACTCAAACTTGCAATGGCAGCAACTTACAATGACATAAGGATAGCCCCTTATCGGGATGATGTCAATGCTAACTATATAAGAAGAAACCACAGCAAAGTAAAGGTGTATGCTGATGGCATGGAATTGGATATGCAACCACTAAAAATGCCCAAAATTGATTGCCGTAAATTTGGGAAGCATATCATTAAGGATTATACGCCAAGAATAAGGGCAATAGAGGGCGTTATAGGCAAGATTTTGGCACGGATAAGGAAATCTTCAACACAGGCGCGTAAGCAGCCTAAATGAGCGTTTTTCATTATTTGCTTAGAAATCTGGAATAAAGTGATGTAACTTCAAAATTTTGGAGTATTTTTGTAGCGGTGTGGTGAAAACCATGCCGTTACATTTGGATAAAATAGCGTTTTGCTATTGTTCCTGCCTAAGAAACTACCACAATCAAAAGGCATACAGGAATAATAGGCACGAAACGCCTGCGCTATAGCGTGGGTTGTGCTTATCTGTATGCAGGTATGTGGTAGTACCTTTAGGCGTGATAATGTACTTCTCACGCTCTCTTTTTATGGTTATGCGTGAGGTTAAAATGGATTGAATTAACTTTATGTATAACTAAAAGAAAAAGAAAATGAAAAAGGTATCTTTTATCGTTGCAATGATGCTCTTTGCATTAGTTGCCAATGCTCAGAATGTGACTGAAAACAGTTATCGCGGATTTGTGGATGCAGGCTATTCTATTGGCATTGGCGATTATGAGTTTGGACGTTTTGAGGTAAACACATCTCACGGCTATCAGTTTAACCCATACTTCTTTCTTGGTGCAGGGATGGGCTTCCATTTTATGTCTTCCTATGAAACAGACGGAATGGAAATAGCTTTAGACAAAAGGGATAGTAAAGTAGATATACCCATATTTGCAAATGTGCGCTGCAATTTTAGCAAAAAGAAAGTAGCACCATTTGTTGATTTGAAAGGAGGTGCATTTGTTACAAATAATGGAGGATTGTATGCTAACGCATCTGTTGGATGTCGATTTTCTCTTAATGAAAAGCAAGCGGTAAGCATAGCTGTAGGTTATACCTCAGAAAAGCTTGAATTTGAAACATTTGATAGTTTCATTGACCAAACAAGTATGGACTACACCAGAAGTGCTACAAAATATACAACTGAATCTATCTCGATAAAATTAGGATTTGAATTTTAAAACTTAGTATCGTTCTATTATAATAAGTAATACAAGAAAGAATGAAAGCAAAACTTTTATTTCTATTAGTGGCCTTATTTGTTACAACTACTGCAAACTCTCAGGTAATGAGAGCTGAGGAGTTAGAAAAGTATGCAAAAGAAAGGTATGGAGAGAAATGGACTGAAGCTGCTGAGAACTTAGCCTCACAACTTTCACTTGATAAGAATAATTCATTAACTTATGAACAAATAATTGACTGTGGAGAATCTACAAAAGAACAGCTATATGTTATACTAAATTATTGGTTTACGGCCACATTCAATGATGCAAACTCAGTTATAAAGCTCAATGACAAAGAGCTTGGCACTATTATTGCAGAAGGGTATGTTGCTGATATAGCGGGTCACATGGGTGGTATGAATTCATATAACGTCAACATTCGCCCGATTATTAAGGTAGATATAAAAGATAAACGAATCCGAGTAACATACACAGTCCAATATTATGATATAGAAAAACTTAGTGGAGGTGGTATTTTGTCCGCTGTAGGAGAATCAATGGGGGCATTAGGTGGAAATCCAACTCCGACAAAAAAAGAATTATTAGAGGAACATTGGGGGCTTGAAACATGTTTCCCATTTGCAAAGAAGGATAAGCACAAAGCTAAAAAAACTTCCTCTAAGGCTTTGGTAATGACCCATGCTTATTCAAATGTTATTATGGACAAGATAGAAGAAACTGTTAAAAATGGGTTAGTCGGTAATGAAAATGATGATTGGTAATCAGATTCACAGCTAAGTTTACCCGCATTTAAATAAAAATGATTATATTTGTGTTTGGGTATTCTTTGTGCTGTAACTGCCATAATAAATTCCCGTCTGTTATTCAATTTAATAGGCGGGATTTTTGTATTATAAAGAAAAGCCATTATATTTGTAGAAGAAAAGCCCTCCAAAGCCTATAAAACGGCTATTTTGTTACTCATTTGTTACCCGCCGAGTTAAAAAGGTGGGCTTTTTATTTATATATCAATATATTACAAGACATATTATAAGAAACATAACG